>TARA_B110000503_G_scaffold75_1_pt1 | contig 13911 bp, 11 predicted proteins | sample TARA_B110000503 | Tara Oceans TARA_B110000503 (sample SAMEA4397472) | marine metagenome | biome: Polar Biome; feature: [SRF] surface water layer (ENVO:00010504); material: water (ENVO:00002006), including particulate matter (ENVO:01000060) such as... | depth 5 m | reverse complement strand
TTTGCCCTTCGGTCACCATACAGGCGATGAGCGTGCCGTTCATAGGCGCACAAATAGTGCCAGTCTGGGCTGTATATTGGCTGCTGTAATCGTCAAGTTGAGGCGTTACCAAGCTCAGTTCAGCTTTACCAAAATGAGTGAACAGGGTTAAATACTCACCCTCGAGGTGATAATTGGCAGTCATTTGCCCAGTAGGTGTCTGCATCATGACTTGGTCTTGAGTCACCTGATTGATGCCTCGTTCACGCACCACCACCTTATGTTTGTGGCCCAAATAACACACATCAAGCTGCAGTTGTTGTGGCTGATTGAGACGCATGGCTGTTAGGTGTGCAAAACCTTGCCGTGGTTTTTGGGCAAAGACTAAAGCGGCCATGGCCAGCAACTGGCTTTGGTCTTGGAGACTTGGAGCTAAAAGCAGGCTTTGATGTTGTTCAATAATGCCAGTGTGCAAGTTAGCTTGTGCAAAGTCTTTAAGGCCAACCAAGCGCCGCAGAAAGTCGATGTTAGTAGCGATGCCCTGTAGGTGATATTGTTGCAGGGCTCTATCTAAATGAGCAAGGGCCTGAGGCCGGTCCTCTGCCCAGACGATGAGTTTAGCAATCATGGGATCATAAAAAGAGCTAATGGCGTCCCCTTGTAATACCCCAGTGTCGATGCGAATGTTGTTGTTAGTTAAGGGTTGGCGTAAATAGTTTATGGTACCGGTTGATGGTTGAAAACCCTGCAAGGGGTCTTCGGCATAGATGCGCGCTTCAATGGCATGGCCTTGGAGTTTAATTTGCTGCTGCAATAGCGGCATTGGCTGGCCCGCAGCAACTTTAAATTGCCAAGCCACAAGGTCTATGCCAGTGACCATTTCTGTGACCGGGTGCTCAACCTGGAGGCGGGTATTCATTTCCATAAAATAGTAGCAACCGTCAGGCTCAAGTAAAAACTCCACGGTGCCAGCACCGACATAATCAATGGCTTGGGCGGCTAGTACGGCGGTGCTGCCCATTTGCAGGCGCAGGGCCTCTGACAAATTAGGCGCAGGGGCTTCTTCGATGACCTTTTGATGGCGCCGTTGGGCAGAGCAATCGCGGTCGCCTAAATACACGCCATTGCCATGACGGTCACAAAATACTTGTACTTCTACATGTCTAGGGGTGGCAAGATACTTTTCAAGCAGCACGTCATCATTACCAAAGCTGGCTAAACCCTCGCGACGGGCGCCTGCGAGTTGGTTGATAAAATCGGCACTAGTCTCAACCACTCGCATGCCTTTACCACCACCACCAGCCACGGCTTTAATGAGCAGGGGATAGCCTATTTTATTGCCTTCTTGGTGCAATAAGTCAGCCCTTTGATCCGCCCCATGGTAGCCAGGCACTAAAGGTATGCCGGCGTCTGTCATTATGGTTTTAGCAGCACTTTTACTGCCCATTTGTTCTATGGCTGGCACATCAGGGCCAATAAAAACAAGGCCTAGGGCCTGGCACGCAGCTACAAAACTGGCATTTTCAGACAGAAAACCATAGCCGGGATGAATGCAATCTGCCTTGGCTTGCTGGGCGATGGCTAAAATTTTATCAGCCCGCAAATAACTTTCTGCCGCAGCAGCAGGCCCAAGGCACCAGGCTTCGTCTGCCTGTCTAACGTGCAAGGCGTTAACGTCGGCATCGGAGTAAACGGCAATGGTGCGCATACCCAAGGCTTTTGCAGTGCGTATAACACGACAAGCAATCTCTCCTCGGTTAGCAATAACAACAGATTTCAACATGATTGTATCCTGTTTCTTTTTAGCGACACCAAGGTGCATTTGTTTTGTCTAAAAAGGCCTTCACACCCGCTTGTCCGAGGGGGCTTGTACGCACATTAGCAATGGCCTGAGTAGTGTGGCTGCGGGTATCGGCTAAGTGATCCTTAGCTAAAGGTGAGGCACTGTTAATTAGGGCTAACAGGCTTTTTATGTGCGCCACCGCATCTGGGCTGTTAGCCAAACTGAGTTTAATCCACTGTTGTTTGGCTGGCTCCAACTCACTGGCATTTACCACTTCATGAACTAAACCATAGCTCATGGCCTGGTGAGCGCTAAACTGCGCCGCACTGGTCATTAAATGGCGGCTCAATGAGACGCCTATTTTATTCACCACAAAGGGACTGATGACCGCTGGGATTAAGCCAATACGCACTTCACTTAAACAAAAGTGAGCACCGTGTTGCGCAATTACGCTGTCACAGCAGGCGATGAGTCCCACGGCACCACCAAATGCAGCCCCATTAACTAAGGCCAGGGTAGGTTTGGGAAAGCTGTTGAGTAACTCCAGTAAATGGGCTAATTGGTTGGCATCGGCTAGATTAGCCGCGCTGTCATAGTTAGCCATACGCTGCATCCAAGCGAGGTCAGCGCCAGCAGAAAAACTTTTGCCGGTGCCAGTAATAATTAACCCACGCAAGTCGGGTTGCTTAATAAGGGTGTTTAAGTGGTTGATTAACTGCTGGATGATGAGGTCATCAAAAGCATTGTGTTTTTGGGGCCGGTTCAGGGTCAGTGTGGCCATGCCTTGATCACTCACAGCGCATAAAACCTGGCTGTTGTTTTGCTTGTTACTTACGGTCATAAAAAGTTGCTCCTTGCGGCGCTTACATACGGAACACGCCAAAGCGTGTTTCTTGTGCCGGTTTATTAAGGGCGGTGGCTAGGGCCATGCTCAACACGTTACGGGTGTCTTTTGGGTCGATAATGCCGTCATCCCATAAGCGTGCACTGGCATAATAAGGGTGGCCTTGGTGTTCATATTGGGCCAGTACAGGTTGACGCATGGCCTGTTCATCGGCCGCTGAAAAGTCTTCACCCTGGGCCGCTAGTTGGTCACGTTTAACTTGGGTGAGCACCCCCGCCGCTTGTTCGCCACCCATAACGGAAATGCGACTGTTGGGCCACATCCACAGAAAGTTAGGTTCAAAGGCACGGCCACACATCCCATAATTGCCAGCCCCATAACTGCCACCAATAATGATAGTAAATTTAGGCACCTTGGCACACGCCACTGCCATGACCATTTTGGCGCCATGTTTGGCTATGCCTTCGGCTTCATATTGCTTGCCCACCATAAAGCCAGTAATGTTTTGTAAAAAAACAAGGGGTATGTGACGTTGGCAGCATAATTCAATGAAATGAGTGCCTTTTTGGGCGGACTCAGAAAACAATACCCCGTTATTGGCGATAATGCCCACGGGGTAACCATCAATATGGGCAAAGCCACACACGAGCGTGCTGCCGTATAAGGCTTTAAATTCATCAAATTGAGAATCGTCTACCAGTCGGGCAATGACGTCTCGCACGTCATAGGGCTTGCGCAGATCTGTACCCACCAGCCCATAGAGTTCTGCGGCAGCATAGCGGGGCGGCAAGCTAGGCTTGCGCAGTAAACTATGACCTTGTGGTTGAGGGCAGTTAGCAATGCATTGACGGGCAATAAGCAGGGCATGTTGATCTGATTCGGCGTAATGATCAGCCACCCCAGAAGTGCGACAGTGCAATTCGGCACCCCCCAGTTCTTCAGCACTCACTTCTTCACCGGTAGCCGCTTTGACTAAGGGGGGGCCCGCAAGAAAAATGGTGCCTTGTTGCTTCACAATAATAGACTCATCAGACATGGCGGGCACGTAGGCACCCCCTGCAGTACAGGAGCCCATAACCACGGCAATTTGAGGAATGCCTTGGGATGACATGGTGGCTTGATTATAAAAAATACGCCCAAAATGCAATTTGTCTGGGAACACTTCATCTTGTTGGGGCAGGTTAGCACCCCCAGAGTCGACTAGGTAAATGCAGGGTAGGTTGTTTTGTAGGGCAATATCTTGGGCGCGTAAGTGCTTTTTTACCGTTAGAGGAAAGTAGGTGCCGCCTTTTACCGTGGCGTCATTAGCAATCACCATACAATGGCGCCCACTCACCATGCCTACGCCGCAGATAATGCCGGCGCTAGGCACCGGCGCATCATAAACTTCATGGGCGGCTAATTGAGATAATTCTAAGAAGGGCGATCCCATATCTAACAAAGCATCAATGCGTTGGCGGGCAAGCAGTTTACCGCGGCTCAGGTGCTTCGCTTGGTACTTTTCACCCCCACCTAGTTTCAACTGTGCCACGAGTCGCTGTAGATCATCTACTAAGGTTTGCATGGCTTGGGTACGCGCTTGAAAGTCGTCGCTTGGGTGGATGGGGCTGCCAAGGGTAGCCATGTTAGTAACTCTCGTTAAACAGTTCTCGGCCAATCAGCATGCGTCTGATTTCCGAAGTGCCAGCACCAATTTCATACAGCTTGGCATCCCGCAACAAGCGTCCAGTTGGGCACTCATTGGTGTAGCCTGTGCCCCCCAAAAGTTGAATCGCATCGAGGGCCATTTTAGTGGCTAACTCGGCCGAGTAGAGGATGGCCCCGGCCGCATCTTTGCGGGTGGTTTCGCCTCTGTCACAGGACTTAGCCACGGTGTAAACGTACGACTTAGCCGCATTCATTTGAGTGTACATGTCGGCCAGTTTGCCTTGGACTAATTGGAACTCACCAATGGCCTGGCCAAATTGCTTACGCTGGTGAACATAAGGCACCACCAGGTCCATACAGGCTTGCATAATGCCCAAGGGCCCCCCTGATAACACCACGCGCTCATAGTCTAGCCCACTCATGAGCACACTCACGCCACCGTTGAGTTGCCCGAGAATGTTGTCCACCGGCACTGGGCAATCAATAAACACCAGTTCGCAGGTGTTGGACCCTCGCATACCCAACTTGTCGAGCTTTTTAGAGCGGCTAAATCCAGGGTAATCTCGTTCAACAATAAAGGCTGTGATACCTTTGGCTGCGGCCTTAGTGTCGGTTTTTGCGTAGATCACATAGGTATTGGCATCTGGGCCATTGGTGATCCACATTTTATTACCGTTAAGTAGGTAGTGATCACCTTTTAACTCGGCTTTAAGCTGCATGCTTACTACATCTGAACCCGAGCCCGCTTCACTCATAGCTAACGCGCCAACGTGATCACCACTAATGAGTTTAGGCAGATACTGGTGTTTTTGCAGGTCGGTACCGTGTCGATGAATCTGATTAACGCAAAGATTAGAGTGTGCCCCATAACTTAGACCAATCGATGCTGAAGCGCGGCTAATTTCTTCCATTGCGATACTATGGAATAGATAGCCCATACCCGCACCCCCATACTGTTCATCACAAGTAATGCCCAACAAACCCATGACGCCCATTTTTTCCACAACGGGCTAGGGAATTCATTATTAAGGTCTGTGGCTTGTGCCAAGGGTGCGATTTCTGCCGCCGCAAATTGATTGATTTGCGGCCTTAACAGGTCATTGGTCTCGCCTAAGTCAAAGTTGAGGCTGGTGTAGGTGCTGTTCATGGCTGAGATTCCAAGGAATGATGGCTAGAAAGGGCTTTTTTACAGCGCTGTTCGGCCTCATCAAGTTCTTCTTGCAAGGCGCTAATATCGAGCATTTGTTGCTTTAAGGCGGCTTTTCTAACTTGTATTTTGTCAATGAAGACCAATAATTGTTGATCATTATTGCTGGCAGATGAATCGTACAAGTCTAGAAGTTGGCGAATTTCAGCAAGGGTCAGGCCTAACCGTTTACCACGTAAAATGAGTTTTAGCCAGGTTCTGTCGTGGGCAGTGTAAATGCGTTTTTGGCCATCACGCTCGGGAGACAAAAGGCCTTGATCCTGGTAAAAACGGATACTTCGCGTGGTGATGCCAAACTCTTGCGACAATTGGCTAATGGTGTATGTGGTCGATGACATGGATAATGGCTATGTGTTATTTATTTACTAGATATTTTGATTGACGTTAACGTAAAGGTCAAGCAAAATGTTTATTACCTTAACTTTGCTTTATTGGAGCCCCTAAAATGAGTCAAAATGTTTACATCGTTGCTGGCAGCCGAACGCCTATGGGAGGCCTTGGCGGCAGCCTTGCAAGCCAAACCGCATCACAATTGGGTTCAGTTGCGATTACGGGTGCCTTGACGCGGGCCAAGGTATTGCCAGCACAGGTGAGTGAAGTGTACATGGGTTGCGTGTTAGCGGCGGGCCAAGGTCAGGCCCCGGCCCGGCAAGCGGCTTTAGGCGCTGGGCTACCCAAAAGCACACCGTGTACTACGGTCAACAAAATGTGTGGGTCTGGTATGCAAACCACCATTATGGGCTATAACGCTATCAAGGCAGGTTCTGCCGAGATTATGGTGTGTGGTGGTATGGAAAGTATGACTAATGCTCCCTATTTATTGCCTAAAGTGCGTCAGGGCATGCGCATGGGGCATGGGCAGATGTTAGACCATATGTTTGTTGATGGTTTAGAAGATGCTTATGAAGGTGGCTTAATGGGCAGTTTTGCTCAAACCACTGCAGACCAGTTTGGTTTAACCCGTGAAGCCATGGATGATTTTGCCATCAGCTCATTATTTAAAGCCAATACCGCCATTACCGATGGGCTGTTAGATAGTGAAATTACAGCCGTTGAAATGACTACCCGCAAGGGCACGGTAACGGTCACCACTGATGAACAACCTGGCCAAGCCCGCATTGATAAGATTCCACAGTTACGTGCGGCCTTTAAAAAAGATGGCACCATCACCGCGGCTAATGCAAGTTCGATTTCGGATGGCGCATCGGCGCTAGTGCTTGCTAGTGAGACGGCGGTGTCCCATCACCACTTAACACCAGTGGCCCGACTCATTGGGGTGCAAAGTTTTGCCAGAGAGCCAGGCGAATTCACTTTGGCACCCATAGGCGCGGTGCAGGGTTTGTTGGAAAAAATAGACTGGCAAGTTGAAGATGTCGACCTGTTTGAGATTAACGAAGCCTTTGCTATGGTGACCATGTTGGCCATTCAAGAACTGGGCTTGGATGCGAGTAAAGTCAATGTTTATGGCGGCGCTTGTGCCCAAGGCCACCCCATCGGGTCTACGGGATCTCGTATTATTTTGACCTTGATGACGGCGTTAAAGAACCAAGGCCTTAAACGCGGTGTGGCAGCTTTGTGTATTGGTGGTGGTGAAGCCACCGCCGTTGCCATAGAGTTGGTTTAAACCGGCTTTAGGTAGGGTCCCATAGTGAACCATATTAGTAACCACTGCCACGCTCTGCGCACAGGGGCTCTTTAGCTAGGAATAAACATGAACTTTGATTTAAATGAAGACCAATTAGCTTATGTGGCATTAGCGCAACAGTTTTCTGTTAACGAGTTAGCTCCTCATGCGGCGCGCTGGGACGCAGAGGCGATGTTTCCCATAAGTACGTTAAAGCAAGCCGGTGAGTTAGGTTTTTGTGGATTATACAGTGACCCAGAAATTGGCGGTTTAGGTTTGTCTCGGCTGGATGCTTCACTTATTTTTGAACAGTTGGCTATGGGGTGTACGACCACGACCGCCATGCTCACTATTCATAATATGGCCACTTGGATGGTGTCTAGTTATGCAAGCGTTGCTGCAAAGGCCACTTATGGGGCTAAGCTTACCAGTGGAGAGCTACTCGCCTCCTATTGTCTAACAGAACCCAACGCAGGCTCTGATGCGGCCGCTTTAACTACTAAAGCGGTTAATACCGGCACCGAGTATGTCATTACGGGTAATAAAATATTTATTTCTGGGGCTGGAGAAACCGATATTTTGGTGGTGATGGCAAGAACTGGTGAGGCAGGTGCCAAAGGGGTTTCAGCGTTGGTGGTTGATGCCACCACTGCGGGCATTAGTTTTGGCCGTAAGGAACATAAAATGGGGTGGAACGCGCAACCTACCCGAGCCATTAACTTTGATCAGGTGCGGGTGCCACTCAACAACTTGTTAGGCCAGGAGGGCGATGGCTTTGCCATGGCCATGCAAGGCTTAGATGGGGGTCGCATTAATATTGCCACCGTAGGTTTAGGCACCGCCCAACAGGCGCTTAATGAGGCCTTAGCTTACGTTAAACAACGCCAACAATTTGGTAAGCCTATTGCGGCTTTTCAAGGCCTACAATTTAAGTTGGCAGACATGAACACAGAGCTGGTTGCAGCTCGTCAAATGGTGCGTTTGGCAGCTTTTAAGCTCGACAGTAAAGATGCTGATGCAACGACTTATTGCGCCATGGCCAAACGCTTTGCCACTGATGTAGGTTATCAAGTGTGTGATGAAGCCCTGCAGTGCTTTGGCGGTTATGGTTATATGAAGGAGTACCCCATGGAGCGCTACCTCCGTGACTCACGGGTGCATCGGATTTTAGAAGGTACCAATGACATTATGCGAGTTATTATTGCCCGCCGCATGTTGCTTGACGATGCTCAGGCTATTTTATAACAGCTTATCAATTAACGGATTAAACTATGCATACATCAATACCCTACACCATTGAAGGTCATGTTGCGGTCATTACCATGAGTAATCCGCCGGCTAATACATGGACTCGTGACAGTTTAGATGCCTTGGCCGAACTAATTATTGAATTTAATGCTGATAAAAATATTTATAGCTTAGTGATTACTGGCGAGGGGCCAAAGTTCTTCTCTGCAGGAGCCGACCTTAAGCTGTTTGCTGATGGCAACAAACAAACAGCGGCAGACATGGCGACCGCTTTTGGACGAGCCTTCGAAGTGCTAAGCCAGTTTAGGGGGCTTAGCATCGCTGCCATTAATGGCTACGCCATGGGTGGCGGTTTAGAAGTGGCGTTAGCCTGTGATTTGCGCATAGCCGAAAGCCAAGCCCAAATGGCTTTGCCCGAAGCTACGGTCGGTTTGTTACCCTGTGCGGGGGGCACGCAAAGCCTGGCCTGGTTGGTGGGAGAGGGTTGGGCTAAGCGAATGATCCTCTGTGGTGAAAAAGTCACAGCCCAACAAGCCCAAGACATTGGTTTAGTGGAAGCCATAGCCGAGCCAGGGCAAGCCTTAGAGTTGGCCATGCAGTGGGCCCACAACTGCGAACGCCAAAGTCCCACTAGTGTGGCGGCCTGTAAACGCTTAATTCAAAATGCACGCACACAACCCATGTGCGTGGGCATGGCCTACGAACGAGATGAGTTTGTTAATTTGTTTAACAGCAATGATCAAAAAGAAGGCGTGCAGGCCTTTTTGGAAAAACGCCAACCACAATGGACTAATTCATAATGATAACTGTGTTAAAGAAGGGGCCCTTATTGGTGCAGACTCACACCACTTTGGCAGGACAGCAAGTGGTTGAAGTGACACTCAACGCCCCTGAGGCCCTTAATGCCCTCAATGGTGTCATGGTTGATCTGTTATTGCAGCATGTGCCCGTGTGGGAAGCCGATGACAATGTGATTGCCATCGTGATGCGCGGCTCTGGGAGTAAATCCTTTTGCGCTGGAGGCGATGTGCGCCAGTTGTATCATGAGATTAACCAAGGTAATCAACATATTGGCGAAGCCTTTTTTAATCATGAATACGCCTTGGATTTAATGCTGCACCGGCTATCTACACCATTGCTGGTGTGGGGCAGTGGTTATGTTATTGGGGGTGGTATGGGGCTGTTACAGGGCGCAGCCATTCGAATTGGTACCCATTCTAGTCGGTTAGCCATGCCAGAGATTACTATAGGTTTATTTCCTGACGTAGGGGCCAGCTACTTTTTGCGGCAGGTGCCAGAAGGTCTGGGGTTATTTTTAGGCCTTACTGGGGCCATGTTAAATGGTACTGACGCCCGCCAATTGGGCTTATTGGACGCTTTATTAGACGACGACGACTACTCAAAGCTTTTACAGTGGCTAACAAAAGTGCCTCGTCAATCACATACAGACACGTTAATAGCCGCAAAAGTACTCATGCAGGGGTTGGAAGCTAAGGCGCTCAACAGTGCTCAAGCATCCAACGTAACAACTCACCAGCTCAGCATTAGGGCGGCGCTGAATCAACCTAACCTAGCCAGTATTGTTGCCAGTTTGGTGTTATTAAAAGGCCAGGATAAATGGTTAGATAAAGCCATAGCGACTATGGAACATGGTTCACCTACCAGCCTTCATCTATTCTACCGGGCCTTTAACGCAGGCTTCACTAACGTCGCTGATGCCTTATTACAAGAATATGTTATGGGCGTTAACGCCACTCGCTTGGGTGAATTTAAAGAGGGCGTTAGGGCGCTATTAATTGATAAAGATCGCACACCTAATTGGCGTTATCACACTGTTGAAGAAATACCGAACACATGGATTGATCAGTTTTTTAACACTGATAATGTGGCTCCAGCCCATTTTTCGTGATGACTTAGGTATTACATTGATTAAATAATAGGACAAGGCATATGGCACAGATAGCATTTATAGGACTCGGTAACATGGGTGGCCCAATGGCGGCCAATCTAGTCAAGGCAGGGCACTCGGTGCGGGCCTTTGATTTAGTGCAGGCAGCATTAGATGACTTTGCTAAAGTGGGTGGAGTGGCGGTTAGTTCGGCTTCTGCAGCGGTGATTGGAGCCGAAGTTGTGATTAGCATGCTGCCTGCGGGACAGCATGTGGCGAGTCTTTATCTTGGCGATGAAGAAGCTCAAGGTGGACTTTTAAAACTAATAACTAAGGCTGCCTTAGTTATTGATTCCAGTACCATTGATGCACAAACATCTCGGCGGGTGGGCGTTGCAGCCCATGAGTTAGGTATCGCTTTTGTGGATGCTCCCGTTTCAGGTGGCACTGCTGGGGCTAAAGCGGGCACCCTAAGTTTTATTGTGGGTGGAGAAACATCTGCCTTTGAGCAGGCGCAGCCCATACTCACTGCGATGGGAGCCAACATTTTTCATGCGGGTGCCACAGGGGCTGGGCAAGTGGCAAAAATGTGCAATAACATGCTTTTAAGTGTGCTCATGGCAGGCACTGCTGAAGCCTTGCGTATGGGTGTAGAAAACGGCTTAGATGCCGATGTGTTATCAGACATCATGGTTAAAAGCTCGGGTCGAAACTGGGCTTTAGAAATCTATAATCCAGTACCTGGCGTGATGGCAGGTACTCCCGCCAGTAATGACTACCAGGGCGGTTTCATGGTGGATTTAATGAACAAAGATTTGGCCTTGGCCTTAGCCGCAGCCCAAGCTTCTGACTCCTCAGTGCCCATGGGCCAACAGGCATCTAAGCTGTTTAAAGCACACGGTGAAGCTGGCTTTGGCGGGCTAGATTTTTCGAGTATCTATCAACATTACGCTAATAAACAGGCCTAAATGAATGAATATTGAAGGTAAGGTATTCGTTATTACTGGCGCTGCCCGTGGCTTAGGTTTAGCCATAAGCCATGCCATTGCAGATAAAGGTGGCTTGTGTGCTTTGGTGGATGTGGACCACTCAAAAGTTGAGGCAGCAGCCACTATGTGTGGCAGTAACGCTAAAGGTTATGCCTGCAACATTACTCAAGAAACTGAGGTAGAAGCAGTATTTGATCAGGTGCTCACAGATTTTGGGCGTTTAGATGGCCTCATCAATAATGCAGGTCTTCTGCGTGACGCCATGTTGATTAAATTTAAACAAGGTGAGTTACAAGAAAAAATGAGTTTAAGCCAATGGCAATCGGTGATTGACGTTAACCTGACGGGCACTTTTTTATGCGGTCGAGAAGGCGCAGCAGCAATGGCAAAGGCGGATAACGGTGGGGTAATAATTAATATATCGAGCATCGCTAAGGCTGGCAATATGGGCCAAAGTAACTACGCTGCTAGTAAAGCTGGGGTTGCTGCTTTAGTTACCACCTGGGCAGGAGAGCTTAAACGCTTTGGTATTCGTGTTGCAGGCATTGCCCCAGGGGTCATGGCCACTGACATGACCGAAGCAATGAAACCTGAAGCCCTTGAGCGGATCAAAAAGGTGATTCCCTTAGGCCGGTTAGGGGCTCGCAACGAACTGGCAGATGTGGCTATTTTTATTATTGAAAACGATTATATGAATGGCCGTTTGGTCGAACTTGATGGTGGACTGCGGTTTTAATAATTAGTTGTCACAAAAGTTTTAATGCATGGGGTGAATCAATTAAACAGTATTAACAAAATTAACAAATTGGTTAAGAAATTGGTTAATAAGTAGCGTCTAATAAAATTAATAGTCTATACTTTTTAAGTAATCCCTTTATGCCCAGCTTGTCTGGGCTTTTTTTATCTTAACTTTTAGTGGTGTCCTTAATGAATACTGGGCACCCTAGTCTCATGCCTGCATAAAATAATGCGAGTCTTTGCAATTTAGGTCCCCATTAAACTAAGACTGCCTTTGACCTCGGATCGCTTTAAACTTCGATCCCTATATGCCAGAGCGGGTTATATTTTTTTTGGTATTTTGATCGCCATTAATTCGCTCAGCTAGGGTTTGTTAAACCACCCAAAAACGACCCGTATTATTGGGTTTATTTATTTTTAATTAAAAATGTCGACATTTTTGGTTAATGGCGATATATTTACATACCATTCCGCAGATGGGCTAGCCGATATTTTATTATTGAGATGTAATCATGGCAACACGTACTGAATTTTCTTGGCAGGACCCTTTCTTTTTAGATCAGCAACTCACCTCTGAAGAGCGCATGATTCGTGATGCAGCCCGAGATTATTGTCAAGATGGTTTGGCGCGTCGAGTATTAAAGGCCAACCGCGAAGAGATTTTTGATCGTGAGATCATGAACGAATTTGGAGCTTTGGGTTTATTAGGTGCTACCATCCCAGAAAAATATGGCTGTGCTGGCATTAATTACGTGAGTTACGGCTTAGTAGCCCGTGAAGTGGAGCGGGTTGACAGCGGTTATCGCTCAGCCATGAGCGTACAGTCGTCTTTAGTAATGCACCCTATCCATGCCTATGGCACGGAAGAGCAGCGCATGAAGTACCTCCCTAAGCTTGCCAGTGGTGAGTGGGTGGGATGTTTTGGTTTAACTGAACCCGATTCTGGCTCCGATCCAGCCAGTATGAGCACCCGTGCCGAAGCTGTTGATGGCGGTTACCGCTTGACGGGGGCAAAAATGTGGATTACTAACTCGCCCATCGCCGATGTGATGGTGGTGTGGGCTAAGTTAGACGATGTGATTCGTGGCTTTGTGCTAGAGCGTGGCATGGACGGTTTAACCACACCTAAAATTGAAGGCAAGTTTTCCTTGCGTGCCTCGGTGACAGGCGAAATTGTGATGGATCAAGTGTTTGTGCCAGAAGCTAATTTATTTCCTACCATTAAAGGCCTCGCAGGGCCCTTTGGTTGCTTGAATAAGGCCCGTTATGGCATTGCTTGGGGTGCTCTTGGGGCGGCTGAGTTTTGTTGGCATGCGGCGCGTCAATACACCTTAGATCGCAGTCAATTTGGTCGACCTTTAGCAGCTACTCAGCTGGTGCAGAAGAAACTGGCTGATATGCAAACCGAGATCTCCATTGGTTTACAGGGTTGTTTGCAAATGGGTCGTTTAATGGATGATGGCAACTGCCCTGTTGAACTCATTTCCTTAATGAAACGTAATAACTGCGGTAAGTCCTTAGATGTGGCGCGCCAATCCCGTGACATGCATGGGGGTAACGGGGTGAGTGATGAATATGGCGTCATACGTCATGTCATGAACCTAGAGGCGGTAAACACTTATGAGGGCACGCATGATATTCATGCCTTGATATTAGGCCGCGCCCAAACGGGCATTCAAGCCTTTTACTAGGCCACTTACCATGACCATAACAACCCCTTTGCAAGGCATTAAAGTGCTGGATATGAGCCGTGTGTTGGCAGGCCCGTGGGCTGGGCAAATGTTGGCAGATTTGGGCGCCGATGTGATTAAGGTGGAGCGCCCTGGCATGGGTGACGATACCCGTGCTTGGGGGCCACCTTACATGCCTGCTGCTGCAGGCTTTGAAGCTGCTGATGCCTCTGAGGCAGCCTATTTTCAAGCGGCTAACAGAGGCAAACGCTCTTTGTGTGTGGATATAGCCAC
>TARA_B110000503_G_scaffold29755_2_pt1 | contig 13913 bp, 14 predicted proteins | sample TARA_B110000503 | Tara Oceans TARA_B110000503 (sample SAMEA4397472) | marine metagenome | biome: Polar Biome; feature: [SRF] surface water layer (ENVO:00010504); material: water (ENVO:00002006), including particulate matter (ENVO:01000060) such as... | depth 5 m | reverse complement strand
AGAATATAATAGGCGCGGTCTTCAGCGGGCGGGCCTGACGGCGAGTCGTTACTATCCGTACCATCGGAGCAGCCGACAGCCATAAGCGAAGCCATAACCACGCAGGCGGGCACAACTCTGAGGTATGTTTTGGTCGCTTTGAAAAGAGATCTAGTCACCGTGCTTACTCCTCCGTACACAATAAAACCGTAAGCTTGCTTGGCCCGCGCATGCGTTTCATGTGCGGGACTAATGGGTCTCTACTGAGAGACCGTCTCACGCCGAATTTCCTGTGCGTCTTGATCACGTTTGCAAAAAGGCAGATCAATCCAACCGCTCTGTGAATAGAGTTTGGTAGCGTCGTCGTAATGCGGTGACGCAGGATTAGTCGACTGAGAGTAGGTCAGGATGGCGTTAGCATCCGGGCAATCAGTCTCATCCCAGCTTACAGCGTGTATATAACTATTACCGGCTCTGACATTGGAATAACCTTCTCCGTCCACCAAGTTGGCGCTGATCACACTGAACAGCATGCCGCCCGAGCCACCAGGGAGTGGGATATTGACACCGTTCCTTTCGATGAACTGCACCTCACCCCAAGGCAAATCCAAGGCAATACTGTTGTCCAACAGTACTTGAACACCGCTGGCCAGTGCCTGGCGCACAGCCTCCACTAACTCACCATCAGCGGTGTTAAGTTGATTGGGCGTATTGACGGGATCCGTCGGATCAAAAGGTACGGCCCACAGGTTTGGCAGGTTACGCGCGATGCGCCAGAACTCAGTAAAGACATGCCCGCCGATGCTATCGATCGTATGCCGGGTGTCCCACGCTCCCAGAATGCTACAGGCTTGCTCCATCGTTTGATTGCTGGCACCATAAAGCGTCCAGTCTTCGACGGCGTCACAAATAATCACCACATCGTCGTTTACCAATTCTGCCGCGTAATTGCGGGCAGAGTTAAAAATGGCCCTGACTTGCTTGTTAGTGAAACCAGGCCCCTCCAATCCATCGGTACCCGCAATTCGCTCCTGAGCCTGAACAAAGGTCAGCCGTGTGCGAAGAGATTGTTCATACTCTTCACGCCCGATAGCTCGTGAAAACCCGGTTAACAAATTTTCTGGATTCGGCAACCAGTAACTGTCATTAGCATTGGCTCCGTATTGCAGAGTGGGCAATTTGGGAAGACTTTGGAAACCAAATACATTAGGGGGTGCACCCTCATCGTTGCCCAAGCCGCAACTGCTGTCGGAGCCATCCAGTGAGACCACACCATTTTCTAGCAAAATGGGCCCTATGATACCACGAACACAGTTATTGATTTTCTCCGTGGTAGCGTGCGGCACGACAGAGAGATCACCGTATAGCGCGTCGCCATAACGGTCCGCCGCAATAGTGTTAACCCAGGGAATGCCAACGGTCTTAGTAGCCTCAAGAATATCATCCATATTTTCTGCCAAACCAAAACCGATCCATGCCTCTAGACCCCGAAAGTTTTCTTTATTGGCATCTTGAAACGCAAAAACGGTACCGTTAAACGTCGGCCATCCTGCGATTAAGCTATTTAACCTCCCTAAGTCAACAATCGGGCCAAACTGACTCAAGTAAAAAGTATGGTCAACCTTGGCACCACTGCCATCGATCGCACTGACCGTCTGCGGCTCCAGCTCTATCAATTCATCATCGTAATAGTATTCAAGGGGATTGCTGGGGTTTAGTTTCAATTCGTGCAATGAAAAACGTCGGGCGGTCGATACCGTATGGCTCCAAGCCGTATCTTTGTTGAAACCAATATTTGCGAGCGGAACTCCAAATAAACCGGCACCCATTACATCGTATTGACCAGGGATGGTTTGATGCGCCATAAAAAAGCGGTCAATACCGCGCCATGGGAAATGTGGATTTCCAAACAGCACGCCACTGTTGCTCCCTGACACAGCCCGGCCAATGCCATACGCGTTGCTACCCATCATCTCCACTGGCGGAAATCCCAAGCTGTCAGCCATTGTCTGCGGCGTCATTGCGCGCAGTTGAGCGAGCAATGCAGGTACCTCGTGTTTCGCTACCTGTGGGTTCGCGGCTAGCATCTCTGGCGGTGCCGCAGCCACTAGTTCATTGTAAAATGGATCCGCAGACGCCCGTAAGATCGTCTTGTAGGCGGTTCGCAATGCGTCGTCAAAGGTGATTTCCCGCACCCATGGCTCCCCCTGACAGCCCTCTTCACCCTGTGCCAAATTATCGACACCTGTATCCACCAGATATTTGGAAATGCCCGCTGCATAGCCTTCAAACAATGCGAGTCCACGCTCGGACAGGCCAGCCTTGGCGATCTCCAAGGCTTCATCTGTATTGTAAAGTTTCATCACAAAGTCGAAAGACAGATTGCCCTCATCACCCAGCAGTTCCGCAGACTGACCATTGGCTCGTACTACATCTTTCATGTAAGGGCAAAAATTTAGTTGGGCAAACGCATTGCCCAATCCAAAGCCGAGACTACCCCAGTCATCCGCCGTGATATGGGGGATGCCGTACTCCGTCCAAACAATATCAGCGCTATAGCTTGAGTCGGGAGAGTCATTATTGTCCGATGAATTGCTACAAGCGACCAGCACTATCGATACAAGCGCAACGACTGACAGCTGTTTGCTGAGTTTGAATATAAACATAGATCTAACCTTGTGTTATGTGCGTGCCTGTGTTTCGACAACAATATACCCAGCTCCCAAGCCACTGTCTACACGCCTTGGAGAACCCCTGACTCGGTAAAGCTACTGCGTAGCTTCTCTCAGTTTCTCGAAACAGACACACCGACTCTAATCCCGATCGGTTGAAGCCGCTTCGGCCACTAAAACCGAAAAGCGCGACAATCTAATACAACCTATAAGTCACGAAAATTAGGTGCGCGCTTTTCAATAAACGCTGTGATCGCCTCGATATTTTCGGGTGAACCCGCCTGTCGCGCCATGCCAGCCTGCTCGGCATTGATCGCTGCATCAATGGCATCGAGATGATGCAGGCGCAAAGAGCGCTTGATTTCGCGCAGCGCATTCACCGGCCATTGGGCAATTTCCTGCGCTTTAGACATTGCATGCTCAAATAAATCAGCATCGGGCAGCACATCCGCAGCGATACCCACGTTAAGCGCCTTGTCCGCGTTGACCCATTCGGCGGTATAAAATAATTCTGCAGCACGTTGTGCACCAATATTGGCCTGCAGCATATAGCTGCTGCCCCACTCCGGTACTAAACCAAGGTTGGCGAAGGGCAGTCGCAGACGCAAGCTTTCCCCGACATAGACAATATCGGCATGAAACAGCACCGTGGCACCACCACCGATAGCCACGCCTTTAGCCGCTGCCACAATGGGCTTATCAAACTCGACTACCGCCCGCGCCGCAGACTCAAAAGGGTGCTCTTCTCCCTCCGCCACTTCCCCAAAGCTGGATAGATCGACGCCTGAGCAGAAATGATCGCCGGCACCGCATAGCAATACAGAGACCACATCATCATCCGCCGCAGCCGCTCGAAAGGTTTCTCTGATCTCAATCCACATCTGTGTGTTGATCGCGTTCTTTTTCTCTGGGCGGTTCAAAGTCACAACCAGAACGCCATCGCGGTTATCAGTGAGTACTAGATCAGTCATGCGAATACCTATTTACATCAAGAATGGAAGGCCACTGCATCGTTAAGCCCAGCGCGGTCAGTCACGCAAGCATTGGCCGGAGCATCAGGGTCTGGATAGCCAAAAGACAGCCCGAACACCAGTTTATTACTGGCCTCTATCCCCAACTGCTCGCGCACAAAATCGGCTTGAAAACTGAGTGCAGTCTGAGGGCAGCTACCCAGGCCATGAGCCGTCAGAGTCAGCATCAACGTCTGGGCATACATACCGAGGTCAGCCGCCTCACGCAAACCAAAAGGTTCAGGCAAAAACAAGAAAGCAACATGGGGCGCATCGAAAAACGTAAAGTTACGCATGAACTGCTTATTGCGGCCTTCCTTATCCTGACGAGTAATGCTGACTGAATCATACAACGACTGCGCCGCGCCGTACTGCCGCTCCTTATAAATGCCTGTATAAACACCGTCATAGGGAAAGTCCATACTGAATTCGCCCGCCATAAAACGTTCTGGCATGTCGGCTCGCAGCGCCTGCAATTTATCGCCCGACGCCACATGGACCACCCAAGGCTGCGTATTGCAGTTACTGGGCGCACACTGGGCAACAGAAAATATCGTTGCCAGCGTATCGGTATCAACCGAGTGGGGTAAAAAAGCACGCAGTGAGTGGCGCGAAGCGACGATGTCGTCAAACGTGGTGGCTCGGTCGGTCATGATGGTCCTCACGTTATCCGTATCAACTGTATTACAACTTAAGGTCGCCGCGGCGTCCCTTTGCCGATGCTGCCAAGAGAACGGCTAATCTCATAGGCTAGCAAACAACCTTACTGGCCAGTAAAATTGGCCTTGCGCTTTTCCTTGAAGGCTTTCATTCCTTCCCTCGCATCGGCCGAGGCAAAAACCGGATTAGCCAGCTCGTCAGAAGCCAGCATAGCGTCCTCTTCCGACATGCACTCCTGATGCTCGCGCAGTGATCGAGTCACGGCGCGCACAGCGAGCGGCCCGTTAGCGCAAATCTTAGCGGCATATTCCTTAGCCACTTCTAATGTTTTTCCCGCCGGCACAATCTTGTTGATCAAACCAAAATCCAGCGCCTGCTGCGCAGTAATATGATCACCACATAATAATATTTCTGCGGCCAGACAGTAGGGAATCTGGCGACGAAGGCGAATCGTAGAACCGGACATGGGGTACAGTCCGCGCGCGACCTCGGTGACGCCAAAAATAGCATTCTCCGCACCAATACGGATATCCGTGCCCTGTAGAATTTCCGTGCCACCCGCCAACGCATAACCTTCCACGGCAAGGATCAAGGGCTTGCTCGGCCTATTGTCACGTAACAAGGCCTGCCAATGTATGTTTGGCACAGTGCCCATCAGCTCCATAAATTCCTCTGTAGAGCGGTGCTCACCGTCTGCCCCTGCCTTGAGATCCATGCCTGCACAAAAAGTATCACCATTGGCGGTAAGAATGGCACACATGAGTGAATCGTCTTCCTCCAAAAGGCGCCAGGCTTTGTACATGCCCAGCAGCATTTCGGGACTGAAGGCATTCTTGGCCTCGGGGCGGTTCAGTGTGACGATCAGGACACTGCCTTCTTGCTCTACGATGCAGTTTTTAGTGCTGATATCGAGTTCTGCCATGTTTTCGCCTGCTGTTAATGATTAAATACGTTAGTTCTATTCGCTTGGAAAATCCTGTACGCCAGAATCAGACGGGACACCGCTATCGCTTTTCACCCGTCTCGGCGCAGCAGCGATCACACCACCTTAAATTCACCCGACAAAGCAATTTCCTTCGCCTTCGGATAAGCCGGCTTGCCACTGGGCGCACGCGGAATTTCTGTCACGATATGCAGTTCACGCGGCACCTTGTAACCGGCCACATGTTTACGCGTCTCTTGCTGAATTGAATCGAGGCTCACGCGACAATGATTTCGGGTGGCGATCACTGCTGTGACTTTACTGCCGAAGCGATCATCCGGCGTGTCCACAACCAAGCAGTCGAATACATCCGGGTGTGCCTTAATGGCCTCTTCCACTTCTTCAGGAAAAATCTTCTCACCACCGGAATTAATACAATTGGAGCCGCGCCCGTAGACCGTTATCGAACCGTCGTCTTCAAGCCGTGCTTCATCACCCGTTAACAGCCAAATTTTGCCGTCAATGTTCACAAAGGTCTTCGCGGTTTTAACCGGGTCATTGTAGTAACCCACTGGGATAAAACCGGAACGGGCAAAGATCCCCGTCTCACCTGGCTTTACAGCAGCATGAGGCTTACCTTCTTCATCGGTAATCACATCCATAAAGTCGGACTGGACCACGTTGCCCAACCCTTTTGTCTCTGATTTTTTCTCACCGCTATCAAAGCCCATATTGCCCGCCTCGGACGAACCGAATGAGTTCATGATCATAACGTTCGGAAAACGTTGCTTGAACTCTTCCTGCTTGGAGGCAGAAAATACTGCGCCACCGGAACCCACACTGAACAGGCTGCTGAGGTCCCAGCGATCAGGATGCTCGCGCAAAGCGTCCAGTAAGGGGATCCCCATAGCATCCCCAACGATGGACAGAGAGTTCACTTTCTCTTGCTCCACGATGTCCCACACTTGGCTGCCGTCGAGTGAACGATGGGGATTGAGTACCACGCAGTTACCACCCAACATCTGGATGATGGCATACCACCAGCAAGCGCCGTGCATGAGTGGCGCAAGCGCCATACCGACGATGGCAAAATCACCGACGCGCCCGGCGATCTGGTCCGGCTCCGTAATCGCACCATCTGGATGAAACCAACCACCGCCACCCAATGCGGCATAAAACAAGTTCTTGTGTGGCCACATTACGCCCTTAGGCATGCCCGTAGTGCCGCCTGTATACAGCAGAAACATGTCATCGTCGGCTCGCTCATCAAAATCACGTGCAGCTGACTGCCCTTCCATCGACGCTTCGTATTCAATGCTGCCGATCAATGCCGGGTCGCAACCCGACTCGTCCATCACGCAGATAAACGTCTTGAGGTCAACCGCCGAAGCACGCACCTCATCGATGTGCGGAATGAACTCCTGATTATGAATGCACGCCACCATATCCGCATTATCGAAGATATACAGCAGCTCTTCTTGCACATAACGATAGTTGACATTGATCGGCACCGCGCGGATTTTGAAGCAGGCTAGCATCCCCTCGAGGTATTCATTGCAGTTGTATAAGTAGAGCCCAACATGATCACCTGGCCCGACCCCTTCAGACGCAAGATAGTGCGCTAACTTGTTCGCTCGCTGATCCAGCTCTTTGAAGGTAGCACGCTGATCGCCACACACCAGAGCGCTACGAGCTGGCACCTTGTCAGCCACTAATTCATACAGATCCGCAATATTATAATGCATCGCCATAGTCATGTTTCTCCTGTGTCTCTTACGGTTTCTCGGAACCTACAACCCACATCGCATAGAACTGCGCACCACCACCATACGCGTGACCCAGTGCGAGTTTTGCTCCTTCGACCTGATGATCTCCGGCATCTCCGCGCACCTGCCGTGCCGCTTCGGCGAAACGGATCATTCCAGATGCGCCGATCGCATTGGACGACAATACACCCCCGGAACAGTTCCAAGGTATGTCGCCGCCTTCATCCAATGACGTCGCGCCTTCCATAGTCAACTTCCAGCCTTCGCCTTCAGGCGCAAAACCAAGGTTCTCTAACCACATAGGCTCGTACCAGCTAAACGGCACGTAAACTTCGGCACAATCAAGATCTTTACGCGGATTGGTAATGCCTGCTTGCTTATAGACATCCGCTGCGCAGTCACGACCGGCCTGAGGGTTAACCTCATCACGACCCGCATACATAGTCGGCTCTGACCGCATGGCAACACCACGAATCCAGGCAGGCTTCTTGGACGCTTTGTCTGCCAGCTCCTCGTTCGCAATAATCATCGCACATGCACCGTCAGATGACGGACATGCCTCGAGAAAACGAATTGGATCCCACAGCATAAAAGACTCTTCCACTTCCTGCATGGTGATATCCGGTTTTTGCAAATGGGCCAAGGGGTTGCGCGCACCGTGCAGACGGTCTTTTACTGCAACCTTGATGCCCACGTCGTATGGGGCGTTTGAACGGCGCATATATTCTCGAATGATAGGCGCAAAATAACCCCCTGCGCCCGCATTAAGGTGGGTAGAAAATGGTTGTGGGTTAGACAGTGCCCACATCGCATTAGACTCAGATTGTTTCTCGAACGACACTGTCAGTACACGCTTGAACATACCGCTCTGCACATGAGATGCCGCCACTAGCGCAGTTGAGCCTCCCACGGAACCGGCTGTGTGTACCCGCAACATAGGCTTACCGTTACAGCCCAATGCATCCGTTAGATAGGTCTCTGGCATAATAACGCCTTCGAACATATCAGGGGCCTTACCAAGAATCACTGCATCGATATCGTCCCAGGTCAGGTCCGCATCCTGCAGAGCGTTTACCGCTGCTTCACGCACCAAACCGGCAATCGAAACATCCAAACGCTTGGTCATGTATTTGGTCTGGCCAATGCCGACCACCGCTGCCAAATTAGCCATTACGCTTTCTCCAATACGGTTACCAGGTTGTGCTGCAGACAAGGGCCCGACGTTGCGTGAGCAATACCGCGCTGCACCTCACCACTGACAATACGGTTAAAGACCTCGCCGATCCGCGACAGGCCAGACGCCATCATCATATTTCCGGCAAGCACACCGCCACTCGGGTTGATACTGGTTTCGTCTGAGAGGCCAAGCGCACGCCGAAGGATAATTTCCTGGTGGCTAAAGGGCGCATAGAGCTCCGCAACCTCTACCGGGCCTGCGCCCATACCGGCGCGTTTTGCTGCGGTGCGGGTAGACACTGAATCAGTGAGGTCACGCATCCCGAGGTTGTGCGTTTCAATACAGTGATCAATGCCACTGATAATCGCGTACGGCAGACCCCATTCCTTTGCCTTCTCGACAGTCGCGATGATCATCGCACTGGCGCCATCGGACACCGGACAGATATCAGCCTTGCGCAGCGGTGACAGATAGATTTCCTGTGCCAGCACATCATCGGGTGCAACGTCGCCAGCGAGTTGTGCATGCGGATTATTCATAGCGTTGCGGCGCGACCGAGATACCACTTCAGCCATATCACGTTCCGTAATCAAACCCTGATCTAACATCAGGCGTGCCTGCAGTGCAGCCAGAGAAATACTGTCGACCCACAGGGGCGCAAGGTAATAAGGGTCGAGCTGTTGAGACATGACAATAGGCAGTTCACCCGGTGAAGACTTGCCGAAGCCATAAATCAGCGCAGAGTCAGCATGACCCATCCGAATTTTCAGTATCGATTCATACAGCGCCCATGCTGCATCCATCTCAACATGCGACTCCTTGATCGGGGGCACAGCACCCAGAGCATCAACACCGGCCACAAAGGCAAAGGCGGCACCCTGCAGATAGTCGCAACTGCCGGAACAGACGAAACCCACGTCCTGAGCATTGTTGATACCCACTTGCTGAAAGACACGGCTGAGCACAGGCATGATCATCTCAACTTCGTTCACCGCTCCAGCATCAGACACGCTGTCAGACTGCTGGAAGCCCACTATTGCAATTTCTTTCATAGGTTAGCCCTCCAGACCGGTTACAGAGAGTTTACCGATCTGATCCACCGGCACATTGGGCTCATCGATCGGCCTGTAATATCGGATATTGTCCATAGCAAAACCCCATTCTTCTTTCGGCTTCCACACCGCTTCCACGCGCGCTCCGATATGAACATCCTCGTTGACGCACTCACTCATCAGGTGAATGAAGGAAACATTGGCGCCATCCGGCACCACGTTGGCAATAATATAGGGCGGCTGAATCGGGTTATTGGGAATAGGAATATAGACAATGGTGAATGACTGTACCGTCGCTTTATTAGACAGCACGACCTCTTCTTCAGTGGCCACACCGCAACCCCCGCAAGAGCCTCTCGGGGGCACATAGACCGCAGAGCACTTGGGACAGCGCTGACCTGTCAGCACGCCCTTTTTGATCTGTGCGAGAAAACGCGCCGGCGCCGCGCCCGCCGTGAAATTATACTTCAGATAGACCGGCGCTTTTACGACGGTCACTGCTTCCTGTTCTTCACTCATAACGTGATCTCCTAAACCAGTTCGAAGCAGCGAATATCGGTAATGTAGCCGATCGTTTCATCGGCCCAGACCGCCTGCACACGAGCACCCGTCGCGACAGCATCTTCGCTTACAGCAGCCACGCAGTGGATCATAGGCACGTCAGCGCCGTCGAGTTTGATCATCGCCCATGCGAAGGGCACATCCATGGGATGGGCTTCGCGAGGCTCCTTAACCCAGGCAAAACTGACGATCTCTCCCTGCTGACCAACCTCGACGAACTCACTGAGCTCTTCCGCGGTGTTGGGGTCGTACTCCATAGGCGGCACCACGACCCGGCCATCACTGGCCTTGATGCCAACGATGTTGCGGTTTCTGAGCTCAGTCAGGAAGCGGCCAATCACCGGGCCGGTGGAACGCGTATAGGTATACCCAAGCTCAAACGCCTGGTTGAGAACTTCTGGTTGCGACACAGTCACAGCCCTCCTTGGTGGGAATGAATTCAGGTCGAGTAGTATCGGTGAGCGACCGTTGCTTCTCAATGACGCAAAGGATCATGTGAACATGACATTTCAGATCATCAGATCACTTTCCGCGTGATAAGGTTGCTTTACGTATACCAGCGGAAGCAAAATACCGGTACTCGTTGTCCCAACAATAGGAAATCGTCGATAATGGCGACAGCAACACCACCCAACAGAGATAAACCAGGAGCAACACTATGTCAGTCTCAGCAGCAGGATATTTGAGAATTGCATCAACAGACACTGCAGCATGGATGGACTTCGGCACCACGGTACTGGGGCTGATGGACGCGCAGATTGCGGACGACGCGGGCGCCCAATTTCTGCGCATGGACGACCACCCCTTTCGTTTCATGATTGAGTCGGGTGATACGGATAAACTGATCGCCACTGGCTTGGAATATCCATCCGAAGCGGCGTGGCAAACTACGCTTGATGAACTCACTGGCGCGGGCCATGCCGTTGTATTGGGCTCTGCCGAGGAGGCTCAGCGCCGTTATGTGACCGCATTCGCTACCGTTCAGGATCCTGCTGACAATACGTTAGAACTTTACTGGGGCCGAAAGCTGGACTACATCCCGCTGGTCTCTCCGGCCGGCGTCTCTGGCTTTGTTACCACCTACCAGCAGACAGGCGATATGGGCTTCGGCCACTGCGTACTTCCCGCCCCGGATATTGAGGCGACCACAGCGTTTTACAGTCAGTTTATTGGCACCGGCCTTACCGACACGCTGTATCCGCCTGGAATGGACGGGCTCAAAATCAACTTTATGCATGCCAACAATCCGCGCCAGCATTCCGTTGCCCTGCTCAATGGCCCTCATCCTCTGGGTGTCGTGCACATCATGGTGGAGGCAGAAACTATGGATGAGGTAGGCCGTGCCATGGACCGCGCAAAAAAAGCAGGTTGCCACTTTCTGGCAACGCTGGGTCGCCATGTTAACGACAATATGTGTTCTGTCTACATTCTCGCACCCGGTGGTATCGCGGTAGAGTATGGCTATGACGGGCTGCTAATCGACTGGGAAAACTACGTGCCCACCGTCAGTGTCGAGGGCGACCTGTGGGGCCATGAATACCGTTTTCCAGGCATGGATGACTAGCCCGTTCCAATAGAGGTTGTGCAGCTATGCCAAACACTATCACGTGTGCTCGCCTATATGCGGATGCGGACGGCGAAAGCCACTTCGAAGACATTGAATTCGACATGGCGCTAATAGCATTTGCGCCGCCCGCGCCAGCCTTGGATGTTTCAGATCCAATTAAGACAACGCACTTTTCCTAGATGCGCTTCCTAGAAGGTTGGCGCGATGTGGCACACGTGTCCCCTCGCAGACAGTTGTTTGTTGTGTTAGCGGGAGAAATCGAAAGGTGGACAAGCACTGGACATACCAGAACCTTCAAGGTTGGTGATCACTTGCTGGGGGAAGACACCACTGGAGAAGGACATGGAGCCCGGCCTCTCAATGGCGATGTTTTGGCGGTTATGATTTCTTTAGAGTAGGTGTCCCTCCCCAAGTCACCGATAACGTCGTTGCGTCACGCCAGCTCTTTTATTTACCCTGTACTTAGACCGATGGCATGACAATTTCATCGTGCCAGCATGACGCGCAGAATTCGATTGTCAGCACACAGAGCATCTGCTCGTCAGCGCTGCCCCAGATAGCGATTAAGAATCTCCTTCCACTGGCTGTCACTGGTGTAAGCCAGGAGGGTCTGGTTGAGTTGCTCCTGATACGCAAAACTGGACTTCATACCAAAAGCATAATACTCCATTTGGATAGACTGCCGCAGGATTTCGATCCCCGGCGCAGCATCCTTCAACAGGTAACGCAGCAGCGCTTCGTCGTAGATCAGCGCCTCCGCTTTACCCTCTCTTAACAGCGCCAGACCCTCAGCGGCCGTGGTGACCGACAACATGCGAATACCTCTCTTGCGCAGATATTGCTCACCAGTAGAACCGCTCACGGCAACGGACCTAACCTGGTTTAGATCCTGAACACCGCGCACCATAGTATTGAGCTGGTTAACGGTCAGCGATGCTGTAATGCTGGCGGTGAGGCCGGCAATCATGATGATGCTGGCAAACATCCAGATTGTGGCCAGTGCTCGGCCGATGAGGGTCACCGGGGCCTTGTCGCCATAACCCACCGTCGTCATAGTCACTAACGACCACCAGAAACCGCTGCCGATGCCTTGCGTAACGGAACCACCGAATTCCTGAGGATTGCGTTTACGCTCGACTAACCATAACAACCCACCCACTGTCAGTAATAACAGCAGCAGCACAGCAACTGTGCTCAAAAACGCTGTCGATAACAGTTCATTCAGCACACCCCGCCAGCTACTATATTCCGCCGGGGTAGCGATGGCGAGATGCGTAGCATAAAACGGGGCACTGAAATTCATTACCGCTTCCCGTTTTCGCGTCATCGATAGCGCGCCTAGCGCGACATCGATACTGCCCGTTTCTAGGGCTTTGATCTGGGCGCGGGAACTATCCATGACCACCCATTGGGTTTGCCACCCTAAATCCACCGCGATACGCTGCCACAGTTCCACTGAAATTCCGGTCCAGCCATCTTTCCCGTCCGGCATGGCAAATGGCGGCACCGCCTTGATGCCAACGCGCATTGTTTCCGCCGGTGCCAGCACGGACCAGAACAGTAGTAGCAGTGCAAGATAGACGCGTATTCCCATAACCATTCTCCTAGGCGGATCGTTAACCACCAAACACCTTAAATAACATAATACCGATCGACACATCGATACCATTAGATCCATCGCCGGAACGCAACAGCCTGATGCCTGGGCCAAGCGATAATCCATTGCTGTAATCACGCTCGGCAGACAGCTCCAGTGCATACAGACCATCTTCATCGATGGTGATATCCGCAAACACCGCCAGCGTATCATTGACGATACGTTTGGCGCCGATGACGCCGGAAAAATCGACCGAAGAGAAGTCGCTACCGTCTTCCGACACGGCGAGCGAGTTCAGATAAACCGCACCCCACCCAGTGGATTTAGCAGCGATACCGATCAGTGAAATTTCAGTATTTGCATTAGAGTCATCATAGGACATCTGCACCTCAACGACAGTTGACAAGGTCGGCAATGAACCATCATCAATCAGCCACCGCTGTTGCCAGCTTGCCGCGACCGATTTCTCGACGTCAATATCGCCATCAAATGCTTTGACGACTGGCGCGAAAAATTCAAATTGCGCCTGGCACCAGAACCCGGATGATGCCGGCACTGCGCTCATGCTTAATTGGTTTACAAACTTCTCTTCTTCAAAATTATAAGACGGCACTACGGTCAATTGTGGCAAAAGCGGCGTTCCCGGCTGCCCGTCTATCAGTGAATTAAAACCGACGACACCCTGCTGCGCTGCCACGCCCTGTCCTGGGCAGGCATCAGCGGCATATGCGACCTGAAAAGCAGCAGAAGCAGCAAAGAAAAAGCTAACAGCGACTCCATAATGAATCAGAAATCTCAGTCCCGATGTCACAGTACAGACTCTAGTGGTTGTCGTTGAGTCTGAATGGGGAATGGCCTGCAGACAGTCTTTTTTATTGGGGACGAATTTTTAAATTCGCATCACCCCTATGTTCATCTTTTCATATCACAAACACAGATTGCCATATGTC
>TARA_B110000503_G_scaffold15042_1_pt1 | contig 13929 bp, 10 predicted proteins | sample TARA_B110000503 | Tara Oceans TARA_B110000503 (sample SAMEA4397472) | marine metagenome | biome: Polar Biome; feature: [SRF] surface water layer (ENVO:00010504); material: water (ENVO:00002006), including particulate matter (ENVO:01000060) such as... | depth 5 m | reverse complement strand
TTTCTGGATATTTCAAACTTAAAATTTGGTAAGACTGTATCGCTTTGTCATAGTTTTTTTGTTCTACGTAGATTCTTGCTAATGTTTCGGTCATTAAACTTTCAGTTTCAACAACGCGATCTTCAGCTATATTAATGAGTTTGGAGTCCTTGTCCAAGGGTTTTAACTTTGGCTTATTAGCGATGAATGCATCAATAAGTGCAAACTTTTCATCTCTACTGGAGTCGTTAGAGGTCTTTGTTGGTTCCGAACGATTTATAGGGTTTTTTTGAGTGAGGCTTAGCCATTCAGAAAATGAGTGCGTCTCATTTTTATTAAACTCTAGTGGATTTCCAAGGCCTAGTATTGTTTGGTTTTCTCCCTGTTGATTTTCAAGAGGTTTTGCTAAACTTTTCGTGTTTGAGATGTCTTGAAACTCATTGACTGCAATGGTCTTTATTTGATCAAAATTTTGTTTTATGTGCGTAGAAACATCATTTTGTAAAAACACATCTGAAGTGATAAAGTCAAATAAAATACTCCGATCGGTTGTGTGAGCTGCAGTTGTTTTTAATTCTTGATTGTATTTAAAGCTTCCTAAGTCTTTCAAGCCCTTAAGGTAGATAGCTCTAGCAGATTGGAAATAAGGAAACTCTTCCACGATTGCTGATATATTGCCAATCTGTGCCTTGTCCAACATAGTGGGGTGATGCAACAAATATGTGAAATCGGATGTATTCATATAGCTACCAGTTGGCTAGTGAGGCATTTACAACATCTTGAGTGATGCGTTCAAATATTTCTTCTATAGCGGTTGTTTTCTGAGAACCTACGAGTTGTGCACTTCCTGCAAAATCAAAGAAAAAGCTAAATCTTTTTTCAAAATCAGCTTCTTCATCATTTTTATTTACAAAGCGTACATTTACTCCAATAGTTAATCGGTTTTGTGCGGCTGTATTACTTGCTGTTGCTGTTGTGGGGGAAATTCTGTATTCAACAATTTCTCCTTCGTAAAGAATATCTCCATTGGACTTTACAAGGCCCAGATTTGTTTGATTTAAGATTAAGTCTTGAAGTGCAAGTGTAAAGTCACGTTCAATTCCTGGTTCAATAAGTGCCGAGGTGTTTTGGAAATAATTTACCTGAAAGGTTTTTGTTTCTGCACTTATAGAAATTCCCGTAAAGGAGTAAGCGCCACAGCCCACAACAAGAGTCAGGAGGCTTACTAGAAAGCTATATCTTAAAACGCTAAAGGTCATATTGTTTTATTTTTCTATACAGTGTACGTTCACTAATTCCCAATTCATCAGCTGCTAATTTACGCTTTCCTTTGTGACGTTCAAGAGATTTTTTAATAAGTTCTAATTCTTTATCATGCAGTGAAAGGGTTTCTTCTTCCGCTTCAACCGCGTCAATATACGAATAATCACTTTCTTTATTTTCAACAATTTCAATTGGATGTTCTTTTTCTGTTTTAGCCGGAAGCGAAAGGATCTCAGTTTCTTTTTCCGAAACAAGAGACTCATCCTTATTATATATTTTTTGAATTAAACTCTCGTTGTCTTTTTGAACATCTCCATGGGTATCATTTTTCATCAACTCCATGGTTAGTTTTTTAAGATCATTCAAGTCACTCTTCATATCAAAAAGAACTTTATACAGAATTTCTCTTTCAGTGCTAAAATCACTTTTTGGCTTGTCTTTCCCAAGTACTGAAGGTAAGTTTGACCCCATGGTGGGAAGATACGTTTGTAGGGTTTGTAAGTCAATCATTCTTGAGGTCTCTAGGACTGATATTTGTTCGGCTACATTTCGAAGTTGTCGAATGTTTCCGTTCCATCGGTAGTCAATCAGAGCTTTTACTGCGTTGTCTTGCAATCGAATGGTAGGCATTTTATATTTCAATGCAAAATCACTCGCAAATTTCCTAAATAACAAGTGAATGTCTTCTTTTCGTTTTCTAAGGGCTGGAAGGTGTATTTCAATAGTGCTTAGTCTGTAATACAAGTCTTCTCTAAACTTTTCTTTTTCAATCGCTTCAAACATATTGACGTTCGTTGCCGCTACAATTCTCACATTCGTTTTCTGAACCGCACTAGAACCAACCTTAATAAATTCTCCATTTTCCAAAACTCTTAGAAGTCGAACTTGGGTTGTGAGCGGAAGTTCTCCAACTTCATCTAAGAATATCGTGCCGCCATCGGCGACTTCAAAATAGCCAGATCGGGTTTGGGTCGCACCAGTAAAAGCGCCTTTTTCATGCCCAAATAATTCACTGTCAATTGTGCCTTCAGGGATTGCTCCACAGTTTACAGCAATATATTTTCCGTGTTTACGATGTGAAAGTTGATGAATAATCTTTGGAATACTTTCTTTTCCCACTCCACTTTCTCCGGTTACTAAAACGGAAATGTCGGTAGGGGCTACCTGAACTGCTTTTTCTACTGCGCGGTTTAATCCAGTGTCATTTCCAATGATACTAAAGCGTTGTTTTATTGATTGAACTGTTTCCATAATTAATTATTTTCTGAAAAACCAATCGCTTTCCCTATAAGGGTTGCACTGGTACAGTCGTTTATTTTAACCATTACAAAATCACCGATTTTATAGGGGCCTTTTGGGAATACGGCTACGGTATTTTGGGCACTTCTTCCAGACCATTCAGCACTAGATTTTTTAGACTCTTTTTCGATTAATATCTCAACGGTTTGATTGATGAATTTTTTGGTTCGGAAATGCCCATGTGCCCGTTGTAATTCTACAACCTCTGCCAAGCGTCTTTTCTTCGTGTCAAAATCAACATCGTCTTCAAGTTTTCTCTCCGCCATGGTGCCTGGGCGCTCCGAATAGGCGTACATAAATCCAAAACTATATTTTATTACTTCCATCAAACTCAGCGTGTCTTTGTGGTCTTGCTCAGTTTCTGACGGAAATCCACAAATCATATCTTGTGAAATCGTGCATTCTGGAATCATAGCTTTAATGTTATTCACTAAGTTAATATATTCTTCACGGGTATGCTGACGGTTCATTTCTTTGAGGATGCGATTACTGCCACTTTGTACTGGAAGGTGAACATGGTTGCAGATATTTTGATGCTTGGCCATGGTTCTAATAACCTCTAACCCCATGTCTTGAGGGTTGGAAGTCGAAAACCGAACGCGCATTTTGGGTTGCGACTTCGCGCACATATCCAATAATAAGGCGAAGTCTACTGCAGTCGCTTTTTGCAAATCAGATGCTTTGGCAAACTCTTTTTTCAAACCACCGCCATACCACAAGTAGCTGTCTACATTTTGACCCAACAGGGTCACTTCCTTATAACCTCTTTCCCACAAGTCATTAATTTCTTCAATAATACTTTGGGGTTCACGACTGCGTTCGCGTCCTCTTGTAAAGGGGACCACACAAAATGTACACATATTATCACAGCCTCTTGTGATAGAAACCAGGGCTGTTACGCCATTAGAGTTAAGTCTTACAGGAGAAATATCGCCATATGTTTCATCTTTTGAAAGGATCACATTAACGGCATCACGCCCTGCTTCCACTTCCGAAATTAGGTTCGGCAAATCTTTATAAGCATCTGGGCCTACGACAAGATCTACAATTTTTTCTTCTTCTAGGAATTTACTCTTCAGCCGTTCCGCCATACAGCCTAGGACACCAACCTTCATCTTTGGATTGATTCGCTTGACTGCGTTGTATTTTTCTAAGCGTTTCCGAACGGTTTGTTCTGCCTTATCACGAATAGAGCAAGTATTGACCAGAACTAAATCTGCTTCTTCCAAAACTTTGGTCGTATTAAACCCTTCTTTAGACAAGATGGAGGCCACAATTTCACTGTCACTAAAGTTCATAGCACAGCCGTAGCTTTCGATGAAAAGCTTTTTTGTGTTTTCAGGTTTAGACTCAAGGACTAGCTTTTTTCCTTGAATAGTTTCGTCAATTGTTTTCTCCATAAATTTTCAATTGTCGATTGTAGGACAATAAGCATGCAAATATACAATAAATTTATTTTTTATGACAAAGTGTCAGTAATTTGATTATTTATTTTGATTTCTCTCTTCAATGCGTTTTATTTGAACTATATTCAAGATCTAAAACCTAATTATGTACTCATTTCAAACCTTATTAAGTAAAATACAAGGATCTTCAATTATAGATTTTGGAGATCTCTTTAACGAATCTGTCACGTTGTTTAAAAAAGTATGGATTCAAGGCCTTATTCTTCAGTTATTATCAATTTTAATAATGCTTCCTTTTATCATCGTCTTTTATGTTCCGTATTTTAAACTTGTTTTAGAAACCAGTTCCAATGGGGTTTTGGATTCTACAGCATTTACCCAGGGATTGATAGCCGACTATGGAATGTCTTTAATATGGGTTTATTTACTAATGCTAATTGTAAGTATGTTTTCTTATGTACTATATTTAGGGTTTTATAGAATTGTAAAACAAATTGATCATGGGCAGGCATTTGTTTTCTCGGATCTATTTCACTTTTTTAAAGCCGCATCAATTGGCAAGGCCTTAGGACTTGCAGTAACGTATCTGTTTATTAGTGTAGTTGCAACCTTACTTTGTTTTTTACCACTAATATATGTAATGGTGCCTCTTATGTTTTTACTGCCGATTTTTGCTTATAATCCAGACTTATCAATCTCCGAAATAGTGAAAGCTAGTTTCGCTCTTGGGAATAAAAAATGGGGAATTACTTTTTTAACCTTGATTTTAAATGGGATACTAATATACGTCATTACCTTAGTCACATTTGGACTGGGAGTGTTGTTTGTTAGTTGTTTTATATACCTACCTCAATATATTATTTACAAAAAAGTTATCGGATTTGAAGGGCTTAAATCGGATGTTCAATCGATTGACATCTAAGCCCTTGCGCATCTAACATTAGGCACAAAAAACAACAGCTAAAAATGGTTGTTTTTTGTTTTGCCGAAGAAATAAAAGAAAGAAATAAAAAAATTCCTCTACATTTGTACTTCTTAAAAAACATGATATGGCTAAGAATTTAGTGATTGTTGAGTCCCCTGCAAAGGCAAAAACTATAGAAAAATTTCTAGGAAAAGACTTTAAAGTGGAGTCTAGTTTTGGACACATTTCTGACCTCCCTTCCAAGGAGTTGGGCGTAGATGTTGAAGGCGATTTCAAGCCTAGGTATGAGGTTTCTGCAGACAAAAAATCGATAGTGAGTAAGCTCAAAACGCTGGCAAAGAAAGCGGAGGTTGTTTGGCTAGCGAGTGATGAGGATAGAGAAGGAGAGGCCATTGCTTGGCATTTAGCAGAAACATTAAAGTTAGACAAGTCAAAAACCAAAAGAATTGTATTTCATGAAATCACTAAAAGCGCTATTGAAAATGCGGTTAAAAACCCACGATCGATAGACTATAACTTAGTCGATGCGCAACAAGCCCGACGAGTTTTAGATAGGATTGTTGGATATGAGTTATCCCCTGTATTATGGCGTAAGGTTAAAGGAGGGCTTTCTGCCGGTCGTGTGCAGTCCGTTTCCGTACGACTGATTGTAGAACGTGAGCGTGAGATTAGAGACTTTAGTTCGGAAGCGACCTTTAGAGTTGATGCTGAGTTCACGACGTCCAAAGGACAAGTATTTAAAGCAAAACTTCCAAAAGCATTTAGTAGTGAAGCAGATGCAAAAGCATTTTTGGAGCAAAATAGTTCAGCTTCTTTCTCCGTATCAAGCTTGGAGAAAAAGCCAGCAAAAAAATCACCTGCAGCACCCTTTACAACTTCCACATTACAGCAGGAAGCTGCGAGGAAATTATATTTTTCAGTGAGTAAAACCATGAATATGGCACAACGTCTATATGAAGCGGGTTTGATTACTTATATGAGAACCGATAGTGTGAATCTATCACAAGAGGCTCGTAATACGGCTGCTAAAGAAATCTCAACATCTTATGGGGTCGCTTACAGCAAGCCTCGTAATTTTAAAGGAAAATCTAAAGGGGCTCAAGAAGCTCACGAGGCCATTCGCCCTACAAATTTTTCAACACATTCAGTTAATATTGAAAGAGATCAAGCCCGTTTGTACGACCTTATATGGAAACGCGCCATTGCTTCTCAAATGAGCGATGCTCAGTTAGAGCGTACCAATGTTAAAATAATTACGCCAAGCCATAGCGAAACCTTTACAGCAAATGGGGAGGTCATCAAATTTGATGGATTTTTAAAAGTATACCTTGAAGGGACTGATGAAGAAAATATGGAACAAGAAGGCATGCTGCCTGCAATGGTCCTTAACGAACCATTAGAAAATAATTATATAACAGCGACCGAACGTTTTTCAAGACCCCCTTACCGTTTTACAGAAGCTTCACTAGTCAAAAAACTAGAAGAGCTTGGCATTGGGCGACCGTCTACATATGCTCCAACAATTTCTACGATTCAAAATAGAAAATATGTTGAAAAAGGAACCGTGGATGGCGATGAACGAAACTATTCTTTATGGACCCTGTCCAATGGTGAGTTAGTGGGAAAAAAACTTACTGAAAAATTTGGTTCTGACAAAGGAAAATTAGTGCCTACCGATATAGGAATGATTGTCACCGATTTTTTGGTGAATCACTTTGAAGCTATTTTAGATTATAATTTCACGGCCAAGGTAGAAGCTGACTTTGATTTAATTGCAAGCGGGAAAGAAGACTGGACTAAAATGATGAAGTCATTTTATAAAGATTTTCACCCTCAAGTAGAAGAAGTGAGCCAAAATGCAGACCGAGAATCGGGCGAGCGTATTTTAGGAAAAGACCCTAAGTCGGGTCGTCAATTAAGTGTGCGTTTAGGTAAATTTGGACCTATTGTTCAGATTGGTCTTGCCGATGAGGAAGAGAAGCAAGTTTTTGCTAGTGTCCCCCCAAACTTTCAATTGGCGTCAATTACTTTTGATGAAGCCTTAGATCTATTTCAACTCCCAAAAGATTTAGGAGAGTATAAAGGGGAAGACATCATTGTAAACAATGGTCGTTTTGGTCCTTATGTGAAATTTGGGGAGAAATACATTTCAATTCCAAAGGGTGTTGATCCAATGCGTGTTGAAATAGAAGATGCCATTGAATATATTAAAGAAAAAGAAGCCGCTGACGCTCCTATATACGAATACGAAGGATTACCAGTCCAAAAAGGTAAAGGCCGCTTTGGTCCTTTTATCAAGTGGAATAGCATGTTTATTAATGTGAATAAAAAATACGATTGGGACGATTTATCTTCGAATGATATTGAAACTTTAATCAAAGACAAAATTCAAAAAGAAATAGATAAGCTTATTCACGATTGGGAAGAGGACGGTATTCGCGTTGAAAAAGCGCGATGGGGACGTCATAATATCATCCAGGGGAAGACCAAAATTGAGCTTCCCAAAACAGTTGATGCTTCCAAGCTAACTTTGGATGACGTAAAAGAATTGATCGCTAAAAATGCGCCAAAGAAAAAAACACGCGCTAAAAAGAAGAAATAAATGATGGATTTTAGTTTTCTTTCTCCTGTTCAAGACCGACTCGTTGATCAAATAGAGCTGTTACACGGACAGGCTATAGGGAAAAAACTAAGCATCCATAGCTCTTCAACTAAGCCTGAACTAGAAGGGGTTAAAATAGCCATTGTAGGGGTTTTAGAATCTAGAAATTCGGTAGATTACATTGGAGAGGGATTTCAGCTCAGCGAAATACGAAAAGCATTTTATAAATTGTTTCCAGGAAACTGGTTGCATGAAATGGCCGATCTTGGGGATATTCAAAAAGGGGCTTCTGTTGAGGACACTTATTTTGCTTTAATCCAGGTTATTTCAAGCCTAGTAAACGCCAATATTATACCAGTAATCATGGGGGGGTCACAAGATCTTACCTATGCCAACTACAGAGCTTATGACAAAATCAGCTCAATGGTCAATATAGTAAACATCGACAAGAGTTTTGATTTAGGTGATTCTTCCAAACCCATTAATAACGGCAGTTATTTGGGTAAAATTATTCTTGAGCAGCCCTATAATTTATTTAATTATACAGCGATCGGTTTTCAGACTTATTTCAACTCCCAAGAAGAGATTGATTTAATGGAAAAGCTTTATTTTGAATCGTATCGTTTGGGTGACATTTCTCATTCAATCAGTATGGTAGAGCCTGTCTTGAGAGATGCAGATATTGTAACCTTAGATTTAAACGCTGTCAAATCATCTGAGGTAAGTCTTAAACAAAAATACTCGCCAAATGGATTTAATGGTCGTGAAATTTGCGCCATTTCCAGGTATGCAGGAATCAGTAATAAAGTAAGTTCTTTTGGCGTTTACGAATATAATCCATCACAAGACGACGAAGCAACTGCCATGTTGGTGGCTCAGATAATATGGTATTTTATCGAGGGTGTAAACTGCAGGGTTAACGATGATGACTTTAGCGATCAAAGTAATTATCTAAAATTTACCGTGCTTGTGGAGGACGAGCAATTGGTGTTTTTTAAAAGCAAAAAGACCGGTAGATGGTGGATTGAGATTCCTTTTTTGGAGTATTCAAATACTAAATCGAAACAACATCCGTTATTAGCTTGTATGCATGAAGACTATGAAAGCGCTACCAAAGGAATTATTCCTGAACGTTGGTATAAGGCCTACAAGAAAAACTAAATCAGTAATGATAAATTTATTTTTAAGTTATTTTTAATCGCATTCAACAAAAAAAAGTTGCTTTTTAGGAAATATATAGATAAGTTTACAAACTAAAATTTTTTAGGGGTTAATGCCCTTGATTTTATTTGCTTATGAGAAAGATATTTTTAATAACAATAGTCATCGCTTTTGTCACCAGTTGTGGGTCAAAAGACAAGGGTGAATTAGTAGGGGTCAAAGGTAAAAAATGGCACCCAGAAAAGCCTTATGGAATGAGTTTGGTTCCCGGAGGCGCTTTTGTGATGGGTAAATCAGATGATGATATAGCCGATGTTCAGGATGCACCCACCAAAACGGTGTCTGTACGTTCATTTTACATGGATGAGACTGAAATCACAAATAGTGAGTACAGACAGTTTGTAAACTGGGTTAGAGATTCTATCATTAGATTAGAGCTAGCTGAGCTTGAAGATCTTGTTCATGACGAACTTGAGGCTGAAAATGACAACACCATAAATGTTTATGCCTACAAACAAAATTCGTTTGAATATTTAGATGATGTTGAACAACAAGATGATGAAGATATTTCTGGATATCAAAAGTATCTTCAAGAATTGGGAGATGAAAGTTTATATACAATCAACAATGATGTTGAGTTGACCTTTGATCGTGAAGAGTATGTAGATGAACATTATGCTGAGGTAATCGAGGGTATGTTTCTTCCTGAAGATGAATGGTACAACGGTCAACGGACTTGGGATGTGAGTAAGTTTAAGTTTGACTTCACTTATTTTGACATCGAAGGTGCGGCGAAAGATAAAGAGGCTCCACGATCAGAATATATTATTAGACCACATCCTGAAGGTCTTGAGGTTTACCCAGATACAACGGTATGGATTCGTGACTTTGAGTATTCCTATAACGAACCAATGCACAATGATTATTTCTGGCATGATGCCTATGGAGATTATCCAGTAGTAGGCGTCAGTTGGGAGCAAGCACAAGCATTTTGCCAATGGCGAACGATTAATAAAAACACCTATAAAAAATCCAAAGCAAAGCAGTTTGTAAACTCCTTTCGTTTACCATCTGAGGCAGAATGGGAATACGCTGCCAGAGGTGGTCTTGAAGGGGCAACATATCCTTGGGGAGGTCCATACACCAAAAATGATCGTGGGTGTTTCATGGCAAACTTTAAACCATTAAGAGGAAACTATGCCGCCGATCAAGCGTTGTACACTGTAGAGGCGGACGCTTATGAGCCAAACGATTATAACATGTATAATATGTCCGGAAACGTTGCGGAGTGGGTAATGTCTTCATATGAAGAATCTTCTTACGAATATTCGTCTTCAATAAATCCGAGCGTAAATGATGTTGATAATCAACGTAAAGTCGTTCGTGGCGGGTCTTGGAAAGACGTGGCCTACTTTTTACAAGTAAGTTCTCGTGATTACGAGTATGCGGATTCAGCCCGAAGTTATATCGGCTTCCGTACCGTACAAGATTATATGGGTACAGACGTCACTGCAAATGAAGCTACCAATTAAAATTAACCAAAACAAAATCATCTAAATACTAATAACTTTTTTTTAAATCTAATATTATGGCACAAGAAGGAAAAATTACAATCACGAATATGGTCTACGGACTTGGAGCAGCAATTGTTATTGTTGGAGCACTTTTCAAAATACAGCACTGGCCTTTTGCATCTGCAATTTTAACAGCTGGAATGATTGTCGAAGCGCTTGTATTTACGTGGTCCGCCTTTGAAAAACAATCCGATGATTTAGATTGGACTATAGCTTATCCAGAACTTTCTGGTGGGTCAGCCAAAGCTAAAGCGGGTAAAGAAGAAACTGCAGAAGGTGTCCTTACAAAAAAATTAGATAGCTTATTAAAAGAAGCGAAGATAGACGGAGCTCTAGTCACTAGCTTAGGAGATAGCATAAGAGATTTAAACTCTGCTGCTGTTGGCATGGGCGGATCTGCAGGCGCTTCAGAAAAATACAACGATCAAATGGCGCAAGCTGCGTCACAAATGGAGTCTATAAACAGTCTTTACACAGCACAACTAGAAAGTGCAACGCGTCAAGCTGAAATCAATCAAGATTCGATTGAAAATGCAACGAAATTGAAAGAGCAAATGGAATCGTTAGCATCTAACCTTTCTTCTTTGAACGGTGTTTATGGAGGTATGTTATCTGCAATGAATAAAAAATAATTAGTTTTTGAAACTAATATCAATTACTAATCTAAAAATTAACTAAGATGGCAGGAGGAAAAGCATCCGCAAGGCAGAAAATGATAAACTTGATGTATTTGGTATTCATCGCAATGATGGCCATGAACATGTCAAAAGAAGTACTGTCCGCATTTGGACTCATGGAAGCTAAATTTGCAGAATCAAATAGCATGACAACAACCTCTAACAGTGCGTTGTTAGCTGATTTGATTACCAAGGGCGAAGAAAAGCCAGAAGAATTTGCAGTCGCTTCGAACAAAGCACAGCAGGTAAGTACGATTTCTGATAATTTATTTAAATTTATTGAAACCTTAAAAATAGATTTATTAAAAAGAGGTGATTATTCGGCAGATCCAGCGACTGGTAAGCTTCCGTTTGAGCAAATGGATAAGACCGATATTCTAGATGAAAAATGGTTTACTGGCGATCGTTTGACTAAAGACGGAGAAGCTGTCATGGCCGCAATAGCCAAGTATAAATCTGATATTAAAGAAGTTCTAGGAAATGACATTAAATATAAGAAAGCAATTGAAGTTTTTGACAGACGTTTTAACACGGGTCAGGTAATGAACAAGGACGGTGTTCTTAAAGATTTCTTAGATTATTACTATAAAGGATATCCTGCAATCGCTTCTTACACTAAACTTACAGCCATGCAAAATGATGTCAAAGTAACCGAGGCGAGTATGTTTAACCTCTTTTTAGGAAATACACTTACAGAAGCAGTTACTTTAAAAAATTATAAAGCCATTGTTCTGGCTGATAAATCAGCATTTTTTGCAGGTGAAAAATTTCAAGGACGTGTTGTTTTAGGGAAATATGCAAATGTAACCCCAACAAAACTATCTGTTAATGGCCAGGAGATTGATATCTCACAAGCAATTGATTCAACAGGGGCAGCGAAGTTAGACTTCAATGTTGGTAATGTAGGAGAGCAAAAAATTGATGGTCGTTTTACATTTTTAGAAGATGGAAAGCCATTGGAAATCCCCATTATTGGTAACTATGTTGTAGTTCCAAGACCTAATGACGCTTCTATTGCAGCCGATAAAATGAATGTGGTTTACAGAGGACTTAACAATCCATTGAGTATTTCTTTTGCAGGAGTATCAGATAATAAAGTAAATGTTAGTACAGATGCTAAGTCTTCTATATCAAAAACTAGCAACGGAAAGTATTCTCTAGTTCCAAAGAAAGGTTTTACTACTAATATTTCAGCTATTGCGACCTTAGATGATGGTTCTAAGGTGATTTCTACCAAAGAGTTTAGAATTAAAGACATTCCTTCTCCGGTAGGAAAAATCTCAGGCAAAACTGGGGTTGTTAAGCTAAATAAGAACGACATGATCTCTTCAAAAGTACTTGCATCTTTTCAGGATTTTGTTTACGATCTTAAAGCGAGTGTTTTTAGTTTTGATTTAACAGTCTCTGGCAAACCTTCAATCACTGTAACATCTGATAGGCTTAACAATGATGCCGTCGCTGCAATAAGGTCAGCGCCAAAAAAATCAACAGTAACTATTGAGAACATTAAAGTTTCTGTTAGTGGAGTAGCCTTAACATTTGAAGCACAGCCCATAATTATAAAACTGACAAATTAGAAAAATGAAATATTTACTTTTATTAATCTTTATTCTTCCCGCATCGGCACTAGGACAACGTAATATTCTAAATGCGAAGTCTCCTGACGAAATCGGTCAAAAAACAATTGACGAGCTCATAATTGGTGCTGATGACAGCCCTCTAGCCTATGCGTATGTTAATGAAAGAGATGTTTTATTCTCTCAGACTGTCTGGGAAGTCATCGACTTAAATGAGCGGGTTAATTTCCCATTATTATATCCTACAGACACTCTTGTAGTGCGTAACGAGAGACGTCCGTTAATTCATTATTTACTTACGAATGCATTGGATGGTAACATTGAGATATATGACCGAGATAATTTAAAAAATACGCTTCCATTAGATAAATTAACTGCTACTTTAAAGTATAGAAAGATTAAGCCAGGAACCGATGAAGGAATCGGGCTTGAAAGAATTAATAGTTATGGTGGTAAAAAGGCATTTCTTGAATCATTTGGAGTTGATTTAGGAGAATTTAATGGAATAGATCCTAACACACTTCCAATCTCTAAGTCAGAAGGTTCAGAAGAACTTACGCGAGGAGAATACGAAAGTGAATTAGAGCGTCTAATCTTCGAGAATAACCTTCTTAAACGTGAAGAGTTTTCAGAAGAAGAGTTTGACTATGCTGATGTATCCAAGTTTAGGATTAAAGGCGTTTGGTATTTTGACAAGCGTCAAGCCGAGTTAAAGTACAGACCAATTGCGATAGCTCCAGTTATTGAGTCTGCTCAATCTAAATCTAAAAGATTTGATTCAACTGAAGATATTGACCCTGTATTTATAGACCTTTTTTGGATGTTTTATCCGGATACTAGAGAGGTGTTATTTGAAGCAGAAGCTTTCAACGAAGTAAACACTTCTAAGCCAGTTAACTTTGATCATTTAATCAATTCAAGACGTTTTTCAGCTTACATATACAAAGAAGACAACGTGTTTCAAGATAGAAGTTTGAAAGAATATATTCCTGAGAATGCACTTATGCAACTGCTCGAATCTGAACGTATTAAAGAAAAAATCAGAAATAAGGAACAAGATATGTGGAGTTACTAAACGAATTCCACTTTATACATAAAACGCTTATCTTTAGATAAGCGTTTTTGTTTTAAAATAGTTTTTAAATGAACTGTGATTACATTATTATAGGTTCGGGATTGGCAAGTATTATGTTTGCGGAGCAACTGCGTACACATCAAAAGTCTTTTGTGGTTATTAGCGACCGCTCTCAACAAGCTTCCGTGGTGGCAAGTGGATTATACAACCCGGTGGTTTTAAAGCGCTTCACAGCGGCTTGGAACGCGGCTAGTCACTTAGAGACTGCTATTCCTAAATACGCAAGCCTAGAGCAGTTGTTAGGGCTTAAACTTGATTATATAGTCCCTATCCATCGTGTATTTAATTCGGTTCAAGAACAAAACAATTGGTTCCTAGCTTGCGACAAGCC
>TARA_B110000503_G_scaffold67045_1_pt1 | contig 13941 bp, 9 predicted proteins | sample TARA_B110000503 | Tara Oceans TARA_B110000503 (sample SAMEA4397472) | marine metagenome | biome: Polar Biome; feature: [SRF] surface water layer (ENVO:00010504); material: water (ENVO:00002006), including particulate matter (ENVO:01000060) such as... | depth 5 m | reverse complement strand
TTGGTTGTATATCCTAAAGAGGTGAATACTAGAATGGCATTACTGCCACTCACTGAAATGGTAAAATTACCGTCAAAATCTGTAGAGGTACCATTATTGGTTCCTTTTTCTACCACATTTACACCCGGTAAGAGTGCTCCAGATTCCAGCTCGGTTACCGTACCGGAAATGGTCTTGTTCTGTGCAAATACTCCATTGAGGCAGAGCATTGCAGCAAACATTAAGAAATAATGAATTTTTCTGTTCATATTTAGTTTAGTTAGTTATTTTTAAAGTCAAAAGACTCTTTAGATTTAAAAGTAAATTTGACAATATATTACAAATTACAAAAAAAAATTCGACATATAACATTATTTAAACTGCAAAAAACAGAACAACTCAAACGTTTTCGGAGGGTAAAAACCTAAATACTCCCTTATTTTTAAGGCATTAAAAACAAAAACAGCAAAAAAAAGCAAAAATGATAAATGAATTAAAATTTCGACCAATCCCCTCAAAACGTATCTCAACAACACTTTAAAAAAAAAACTAAAATCTATTTTTTAGATTTTAGTTCAAAAATTAATAGCTTTTACCTTACAAGATCTTCATGAGAAATAAATCAATCCTTAGTTATTTACCCAACTATAGTTGTGCTTTTAATGTAAGGGTTCTTAAATGGGTCATTGGCTTTGATCACAAGAGCTCCTCTTTGGTAATAAGTGGTATCTATACGAATCTCAATCTCGTTAAAACTAGGAGTAGTAACGGCATAAACCAGCAAAGAAAGAGTTATAGGGTAAATACCCGTCATAAAAAAAACGCCTAAGCACTCATAGTAGCGGTATTATCATTTCCTGGAAGACTACCTGCTGTTGCTTTAAAATAAGTTTCTAGCAAGGTGTTCACTCGCTCTTGGGTACGCCAAGCTTTACTGCTAACATAATTATATAATAGGGGTCTAACAACTGCCTATAACTATGAGAACGCTTTAAAAATCTTTCATAATGTAATTTTAAAATTCGTGGGTGCTCATAGAATACGGAAAAGACTTAGAAGAAATAGCTCTTTTTTTATAAGGTATATTTCCCATCTCTAAGCGTAATATACCACCTTTTTGAACTTCAGCAATCTTTATAAAAGAAGCGTCCCAAGATGCTCCATTTAAAAAGGATTGCTGTATATAAGGTGCATCTGGCCTATTGTTTGGGGCTATAATTTCAAAGGTGTTTCCGTTTTCAAGCTGTAACGATACCTTGTCAAACAAAGGACTCCCCAATACGTATTCACCTGTCACTGGAGCCACCGGATAAAAACCTATAGCAGAGAAGATATACCAAGCAGAAGTTTGTCCATTGTCTTCATCTCCACAGTAGCCGTCTGGCGCAGGAGTGTATAATTTAGTGAGTACTTCCCTGATTTTTGATTGAGTTTTCCAAGCTTGCCCAGCATAATTATAAAGGTATATCATATGTTGAATGGGCTAGGCTGGTGTGTTTGTTTAATCCCTCTAATGGTTTTGTCATGGTATTTATAGGTCCATCCGTCTCCCATTTTAGCAGTCATTGGTGTCCAAAAATTCATCCCCCAAGGGGTTGCAATAGCAGGATAGGTATTGCCATTAGAGAGACTAAAGTCTGAGTCTGTCCCTATAAGGGGGTTTACAAAATCTACTATACTCTTAGATTGTTGGGCAGCTGTAAGGGTTTCTGGATGGGCCGTTTATTGACATGCCTGCAGACTTAAAATTCCCAGTACAGTAAATACCCAAGCAGAAGTTTTGAATGACTTATTTATCATAGTTATTTGGTGTTTTAGACGCTTTTATGACTGCCCATTGGGCAGCAGTAATGGCATTACCGTCAAAAAATGAAACCCCATTCGCTCCATTGTCTCTAGCCAATTTTATGGCCTCTTTAACGTCATCCGCAGACATAGGGGGCATGTATAAGCCAGTATGAAGCCCTATATTTTTTCCATCTAAGTCGGAAACACCTTGTGCCGTAGCAAAGCCAATCCAATCTACGCCTTCATTATAAAAGCTGTTATAAATCATAGGAAGTACTGCGTCTATTTTCCATTTATCCCAACGTTGCCGCACCATATGGTCTGCCATTTCTGGATAAGGAAATACAGCTGCCGTGAGTATTTTATTATTGGCATGGGCAATGTCATAGGCAGCGTCTACAATACTTTTCACTTGATTAAGTCTAAATTGTTTCCATTCAATGTCAATTTCTGGATGCGCCATTTCTAAGGGGTTTCTGTGATGTTTTTCTTGGAATGCTGCTACACAGACCTCACAGTAGCAAAAATCAAATTCTGGCAGTTCAGTGTCTTGTACTAAATTGTATTTTGGCAATAAGCCCACAGGTAAATACACATCTGAATACCTAATATAATCCAAATGAACACTAGCCACACCAGGCACCTTAGCCAGTCCTTCTACTAGAGATAGTAAGTGGGCCCTGGAGTCTTCTCTAGTAGGGCACATCCATTTGTAATAATCCACATATGGCGGCTGGTCATAACAAGATTTCCCATCCCTACTCACCGCATACCAATCCGGATGCTTTTCTGCTTCTTTATCTCCTGGTCTGTTAATGGCCATAATCCAAGCATGCACTTCCAAGCCAGCTGATGCAGCTAATGGAGCCAATCTTTCTAGCAAAGCAGGCTGGGTGTTGGTGTTAATGAGTACCGCATCTATACCTCTCTCTGCATATTTATTGAATTCTACTAAATAAGAAGCGTCAGTTCGGTCTTCACTGGCTGTGGTCCACACCCAGTATTTAAAAACGTCTTTTTCTTTGAGGTTACTGGCTTTTTCATTACAAGCAGAAAGAAGCGTTAATAATACAATAGCTGAAAGGCTGGCTCTAAAAAAATTAAAGCGCTTAATGGGAATTCGTTTCATAACTGGTGAATTTTCCTGTGGTATTAATTTGTAAAGTTTTATTAGAAAAAGGGCTTTTTGCAGTGAGTGTATACCCCTCTTTGTGTTCGCTTAATTCTAAGCGGATGCTCTTGTAGTGTATTTCTACTTGAGGTCTTTTTAAAGACAATGATTTTCCTTCTTTAAAGACACTCAATAGTTTTCTGTATTCCTGATACATAAACCATTTTAAATACTCTTCTTGGGGAATAGAAAAGGGGTCTGTAAGAGCTGATGTATTTTGTAGTGGCGTGTTAGGGCTAAAAAATACATAGCCCCATTTCTCTGGTTCATGCATATTAATGACGCCCTGTGCAGACCACACCCAATTGTGTTCTGGAAGATAATTGCCCCCAGCCTCTTTTTTTCTACTGTAGCGATTGTCTTGTAAATCAAAATCCCAATTAACTCTGGAGAATCCCATACGCCAGAATTGCCCTATAGGGGGCAGAGACGCTGCACTGGCCTCCTTTAAAACATTCCATGGAATGGCCAGCTCTAAAGACCAGTATTCATCAATGTCTGTAGGGTCATTCAAACTTCCTTTTACAGAAACTGCAGACTGCACTCCTTTCATATCCCAATGGTCTAAAACCTTAGGGTCATTTCTGTAAGGAGCAGTTAAAAATAAATCCCAGAGGGTGTTTAGCACATTCATTTCAAACTCTATGTAGTTGTGAGTATCTCCATCTGGATCTATAAAAATTTCAAAATCATTGTTGTAAAAAATAACAGTGTCCCTTTGCTTAAGGGTTCCCCAGATGTGTGGCTCCTCTAATTTTGCATAGACATATAGATTTTCTGTGTCCCAAAGCATTTTCATTTGAGTTTTGTAAGAAGGCGTTTTCACCCCTTCAATGTCTACAAAAGGGTCTGACCAAGGGGCTGCCTGCCAATCTGTTTCATTTCCTTGGCCGTCAATATTAATCTTCAGGCTAGTCTTATAAACAGTGTAAGAGCGGGGAATGGGGGTGTTTTCATCAAAGACCAAAGACTGTGCTGAAAGAGACAGACAAATGATAAAAAAAAACAAAAATGACACTTTTAATTTCATGTGGGTTTGGTTTTGGTTATTGCTGTCAATAAAAATACTAATCGTATTATTGTAAAGTAGATGAATTACAATAAATCTAATTATAGAATCTATTTTAAGTGTAATTTGATGCTTTTAATAGTGTTTTCAAAAAAAATTAGACCAACGACTTTACCCTTATGCCAAACGTATCGTTATTAAAGGTACTTTAGGTAATACTAATTTTAAGCTGCTAACTGATTACACCCAATAAAGAGCCAAATAATCACTAAACCTAACAACAGAGTTAATAACCAATCTTTAAAAACTTCAATAAAATAAAATTGATAGCAGACAAACAAATATATACCCTATTAGGCCGCTCCTCTCATAGAGACAATTATAAAATCACCAAAAGACATCACATCATTTTTTGGAGTATTTATATTTTATTTAATACACTGAGGTGGGGAAGTTATTTTGATGACTACCTCTACTCTCTAAAGACCAATTTATTGGGGTTCCCCATTCACATGACTCTAGCCTATTTGAATGTGTATTACCTCATGCCTAAATTTGTTTACAAAAAAAAATACCTAAGCTATGCCGCATTTGTATTCACGGCATTGTTTATCATGTTATTGGTCAAATATTACCTAACCTACTACTTAGTGAGTACAAATGTGTGGCCAGAGGGTCCTGAAGAACCCAACGGCCTTAGTTTTAATTTTGCCATTCAAATGATGCTTGGAGAATTATATGTGGTGGCTTTTGTTACCGCTATTAAGGTAACCATAGATTTGCTGGGAGAAAACGATAGATTTAATGATTTAGAAAAAAGACAATTGACTACCGAATTAAGGTTTCTAAGAACCCAAGTCTCTCCCCATTTTTTCTTTAACACCCTAAACAATATATACGCCCTCACCTTAGAAAAATCCGATAAAGCGTCAGAGGTAGTACTAAAACTATCTGAACTCATGCGGTATTTGCTCTATGCCACCAAAAAACGCAAGCAAGACCTGACCAGTGAACTGCAGTGCATTCAAAACTATATAGATTTAGAGCGCATTCGCTTTAGTGACAAACTAATGGTGAAAGTGACTGTTCAAGGAGATCTGAACAATAAAAAAATTGCCCCTATGCTCTTAATTCCCTTTGTAGAAAACAGCTTTAAGCACGGAGCCAATCAAAATTTAGGAGCTGTAAATATTGACGTAAAAGCCACCGTTAATGGAGATTTTCTTAATTTTGAAATTAGCAACAACCTACCTGACCAAAGCTATAAAAATAAAGAAGTCAAAAGAAATAGTGGCATAGGCTTATCTAATATTAAAAAAAGACTAGAACTAGGATATGCGCCAGAAGATTATCACTTAGAAATATCCAAAACCAACCATCACTTTCATGTACGCTTAAAAATCAAAGTATGAGTTTAAAAACTATTATTATAGATGATGAACCTTTGGCTGTTAATATCTTGAAAAAATACTGCAGTGAAATAAAGGAAATCTCTTTAGAAGCCACTTTTAATAGTGCAGTAGACGCAGCCAGTTACATTCATAAAAATTATATTGACCTAGTTTTTCTTGATATTAATATGCCCCTATTAGATGGCTTGTCTTTTCTTAAGAGCCTAACTGTAAAGCCTATGGTCATCATGACCACTGCGCATGAAACCCACGCACTAGAAAGCTTTAAACTACAGGCCATAGATTATTTAGTGAAACCCATTCCCTTTCCTACCTTTTTAAAATCCGTACAACGCATTATAGGTCTTAAAACTACTAGAGGTGATAGTGAACAAGCCAGTCAAGAAGCCAAGAGCATTTTTGTGAAAGTAGACAAAAAGAAACTCCAGAAAATAGACTTAGACAAAATCATTCTCATAGAAAGCTTAAAAGATTATATTAGAATAAAGACAGATTCAGGCAAATTTATTATTCACAAAACCCTCAGTAGCTTTACTGATGAGCTCCCCAAAGACAAATTCATCAGAATTCACCGCTCCTTTACTATTGCTATAAATAGGGTAGACGCTGTAGAAGGTAATAGCTTAGAAATACAAGGCCAGCGGTTTACCATTGGCAGGAGCTACCTAGCAGAAGTAAAAGCAGTCATATTACAAGATCTTATACTTTAAGGGTGTTGGTCTGCCTATAGACTTCATTGAACAAGTTGATATTGTTATTAGTCTAAATTTGTTGCTCAAGGCGCTTTAAATCACAATCTTAGATGAGATTGTGATTTAAAGCGCTATGAAAAACTCAAAAAAACCAAGCTTTAAAAAAAGCGCCTTCAGCTTTCTTCTCCTATTAACTAGTCTACTTTTATGCTTCTACAGCTGTCAAAATAAAGGTCCAAAAATTACATCTATCTCACTAATCGGGCTTCAAGAAAAGGTGCCAGACAGTGTAGACTTCACCTTTCATGTTAAACCCATACTCTCTGACCGTTGCTTTAAATGCCATGGACCAGACAAAAACGCCATTGAAGGTGGTCTTTCGCTGCATACTGCAGCGGGGGCCTATATGGCCCTTGGCAAAGCCAAAGACCACCAGGCCATAGTGCCTTTTAAGGTCACAGAAAGTTCTCTAATAGAGAGAATTAATAGCACAGAGGCCAATGTACAAATGCCACCACCTGAATCTAATTTAAGTCTGAGCGCATATGAAAAAAAAATTTTAGAAAAATGGATCGCCCAAGGAGCTGCTTATAAAGAGCATTGGGCTTTTATACCACCCACTCCCAAAACAGTTCCAAAAATAGACACCAACTGGGGAACCAATGAGATTGACGCTTTTGTTTTGAGAAAGCTGTCACAAAAAGGTCTAAAACCCTCTGCAGCTGCAGACAAGGAGATACTTATTAGAAGGGTGTATTTAGACCTTACTGGCCTGCCTCCTAGCCCAGCAGAAACAAAAGCCTTTACCGCAAACTCAGACCCTGCCGCTTATTCTAAAATAGTAAACCGTCTTTTAAAAACAGATGACCACGCAGAACATATGACCGCAGAATGGCTCAGCATTGCACGCTATGCGGACACCCATGGCTACCAAGATGATTTTGAAAGGACCATGTGGCCCTGGAGAGACTGGGTTATTCATGCGTTTAAAGAAAATATGCCCTATGACACCTTTGTCACCTACCAGCTGGCGGGAGACCAAATGCCCAACCCCACACAAGAGCAATTACTGGCTACTGGCTTTAATAGGAATCACAAAATTACCTTTGAGGGAGGGGTAATTCCAGAGGAGTACAGAATAGAATACGTAGAAGACAGGACCAATACCTTTGGCACCGCCTTTTTAGGAATGACCCTTGAATGCGCCAGATGCCACGACCACAAATACGATCCCATCTCCCAAAAAAATCATTTTGAATTTTTTAGCTTTTTCAATAACTTAGATGAGAAGGGACTAGTCTCAGACAGAAATGAAGTGCCAGCCCCTACCATGATTATTAGTGAGGAAGATATGAATGGGGTACTTTCTTTTATTAACAATCAGCAAGTAGTGGGTATGGAGACTAAAAAGGAAATATCCGTAATGGTCATGAAAGACATGCCATCGCCCAGACAAACCTTTGTACTTAACAGAGGTGCATATGACCAGCCCTCAGAGGCCGTGTTCCCCAATACACCAGAAAAAATACTTCCCTTTCCCTCTGAGTACCCAAAAAATAGGTTGGGACTCTCTAAATGGCTTTTTCACAAGGACAACCCACTGACCGCAAGAGTGACAGTAAACAGGCTTTGGCAACGTTTTTTTGGAGAAGGACTGGTGGCTAGCAGCTATGATTTTGGAAACCAAGGGGAACCACCCACCCACCCAGAACTCTTGGATTATTTGGCTGTTAAATTTAGAAATGATGGCTGGGACCTCAACAAAATGATGGCCTTTATAGTAAATTCAGACACCTACAAACAAGAGAGTAAAATTACGCCAGAAGCCCTAGAGCTAGATCCTGAAAACAAGTGGTTGTCCAGAGCGCCCAGACTGAGAATGACTGCAGAAATGATTAGAGATCAGGCTTTGTCCGTGAGCGGCTTGTTAGTAAAAGAGCTAGGAGGACCTAGTGTGAAACCATATCAGCCAGAGGGGCTGTGGAAAGAAACTACTGGCGGCGGCGGCGGAAGTACAGCTAGCTATAAAGTAGGTAGTGGTTCAGATTTATACAGAAAAAGCATGTATACTTTCTGGAAAAGAACGGTCCCACCACCAAGCATGCTCACTTTTGACGCATCTAATAGAGATTTATGCAACGTAAAAAGACAAGAAACCAATACTCCACTTCAGGCGCTGGTGCTATTAAATGACCCTCAGATTATTGAAGCCTCCAGGCAGTTGGCTTTGCGGGCCCAAGGAAACACAGCTGGTCTTTCTGAGCAACTGGATTTTATGTTTATGGCTGCCACTGGAAGAACCCCAGACAAAAATACCCAAAAGCAATTAGAAGCCTTATACAATGACATGTTACAACAGGTGCAAAATAAAGGGGTAAACCCTGAGGCTTATTTAAGTATAGGCAAAAAACAGTTAGAAAACTTTAAGGGAGATCCTGCTTTTACAGCACTATCCCTCACAGCTCACACCATATTTAACCTAGACCAAACCATTACCAGAAGCTAGTTATGAGTGAAAAGAAAATTATTGAAGAGCGCTCCCTCCAGCTCAACAGAAGGTCTTTTTTAGGGAAAACTGCTCTAGGGCTTGGTGGCATAGGACTAGCATCTTTGCTAGGGACTCCTTATTTTAACAAAACCAAAAATGGGGTTATTACCTCTGCCACTCCAAGTACTGGGATGAAAGGGATTTTGGACGGTTTACACCATCCTGCTAAAATTAAAAGGGTTATTTATCTCTTTCAAAGCGGTGGGCCTTCACAATTAGAGCTTTTTGATTATAAGCCACTCCTCAATAAAAGGCGAGGAGAAGATTTGCCTGAATCTATTAGAAATGGGCAAAGACTAACTGGAATGACCTCTGGCCAAGATACTTTTCCTTTAGTAGGCTCCCAATTTGGCTTTAAACAGCACGGAAACAACCCTGCTTGGATTAGTGATCTCTTACCCTATACGGCTAAAGTGGCCGATGATATTTGTCTCATTAATTCCATGTATACCGAGGCCATTAATCATGACCCTGCAGTGACCTTTTTTCAAACAGGTTCTCAGCAACCTGGCAGACCAAGTATTGGCTCCTGGCTCTCTTATGGTTTAGGAAGTGAAAATGAAAACCTTCCAGCTTTTACCGTACTACTCTCTAGGGGAACCGGAAGGCCAAACGGTCAACCTCTTTACACCCGATTATGGGGAAATGGGTTTTTGCATTCATTGCACCAAGGAGTGCAGTTTAGAGCTGCCAAGGATCCTGTGTTATATTTAAATGACCCAGATGGCATGAACAAAGCTACCAAAAGAAATATGCTAGACCACTTAGCTTCCTTAAATGAGTCTGGCTATGAAGATTTTGGAGATCCTGAAATTAAGAGTAGAATTTCTCAGTATGAAATGGCTTACAGAATGCAAACTTCTGTTCCAGACGTGATTAGCACAGAGAAGGAGCCAGATTATATTTATAAAATGTACGGTACAGATGCTAAAATTCCAGGCACTTTTGCAGCTAATTGTCTTCTAGCCAGAAGGCTTGCAGAGAAAGATGTGCGGTTTATTCAGCTCTATCATATGGGGTGGGACCAGCATGAAAATTTACCTGGGGCCATTTCTAAACAGGCAAAAGATGTAGACCAGGCTTCTGCGGCCCTAATTTCTGATCTTAAACAAAGAGGACTTTTAGAAGACACTCTAGTGGTTTGGGGAGGAGAGTTTGGGCGCACCAATTACTCACAAGGATTGCTCACAGACACTAATTATGGAAGGGACCACCACCCTAGATCATTTAGCATGTATATGGCTGGAGGGGGTATTAAACCAGGACTTTACGGTAAAACAGATGATTTTGGATACAACATTGTTGAGAACCCCGTACATGTTCATGATTTCCAAGCCACCATGCTACACCTACTTGGAATTGACCATGAAAAATTCACCTATAAACACCAGGGAAGACGTTTTAGACTCACAGATGTAGAAGGGAAAGTAATCCACAATATTTTAAGTTAATAACAGCTATGAATAGAAGTCATTTTATTAAAACCTCTGCAATTGGTGCATTTGGAATGAGCCTTGGGTCTTGGAGTACCCTAGACTACAAGACAGTAAAAGAGGCTGTGATTGGCCACGGTAGCCACCGCTATAAAATAGACTTAAACTGGGGCGCACTAAACCCCAACTATTACCCAGTAAATGACTGCCATGAAATGGTTCAAGACAAAAAAGGACATTTATACCTGCTAACCAACCACACTAAAAATAATATCCTTATTTATAATACCTCTGGCACACTAGTGGGCAGCTGGGGACATGAATATCCTGGAGCACACGGCTTAAGCATTCACGATGAAAACGGTACTGAATTTTTATACATAGCAGACAACAATCGGCATGAACTTATTAAAACCACTCTTAGCGGACGTGTAATTCAGGTATTTCCCTTTCCTGCTATTTCTGAAAAATACACAAAACCAGAAGAATACATTCCTACAGAAAGCTGTGTAGCACCCAATGGTGATGTCTATGTGGCAGATGGCTATGGGGCACAGTATATTTTACATTACAACGCAAAAGGAGAACTGCTTAATGTGTTTGGTGGGAGGGGCACAGAGAATGATCAATTTCAAAACGCCCATGGCATTTGCTTAGACACTAGAAGCAAAACTCCTAGCCTACTCATTTCAGAAAGACAGGGTAATGAGCTAAAACGCTTTGACCTACAGGGAAATTATATGAGTAGCAGTGCGCTCCCTGGTGCTTATATATGCAGGCCCGTCATTCATAAGCAAGAAGTCTATTTGGCTACTATCTGGTCTGGGGACGGTGCAGCAGACAGTGGTTTTATTTCTATTTTAGACAAGGACAATCAATTAATTTCTGCTCCTGGAGGTGTTCCACCCGTCTATGGATCCGATAGAAAACTGGAGAAAATGAGGCAGGGCCTTCAGGTTTTTAAGCATCCACATGACGTGTGTATAGACCCAGATGACAACCTTTATGTAACCCAATGGAATGCAGGAAAAACTTATCCTATAAAACTTTTTAGGGTATGATCTTTACTAGTAAAATTTTTAATAAAATCATGGGTAGTTGTCTTTTGATACTATTTATACAGGGCTGTAAAAAAGCTACACAAGGTTCTGAAGATTTTGACGCCTACGCCCAGAACAGTCTATTCCAATTAGCTGCACCACTCTTAGAGGTTCAAAAAACACTCTTTAAGGACAGTACTCTATTATTTATAAAAGCGCCCTATCCTGGTGCTCAAGTATATTATGAATTAAATGACAGTACGGAAATTAGCCAGCAAAGTTACTTGTACTCAAAACCCATAGCTCTTTACACAAGCGTTAGTATCAGTGCAGTTGCCTTCCATAATGATTTTAAAAAAAGTGAGACCGTAACATCAGCTGTATTCAAAATCAAAAATACCTTAGAGGGTGTACTCATAAAAACCACACCACAGCCCCACCCTTCTTATGCAGGAAAAGGCCCTAATACCCTTATCGATTATTCTAAGGGTTCTCTTGCCTTTAGAAATAGCCCTGAATGGTTGGGCTTTGAAAGCCCAGAGGTGCTTATTAGCTTAAGCCTGCAAAAATCGGTTAAATTAGATCAAATCACTATAGGCACACTCATAGACCAAGACGCTTGGATCTTTGGACCCTCAGAGATAAAAGTCTACTCCAATGGACAGCTTTTAGCATTTGTGAAAATAACAGAGGCTGGTGTTTTACAAAAAAACCAATTAAAAAATATCCATATTAAACTCCCTCATAATAGCTATCAAAATTTTAATATACAGCTGCGCTCCGTGACTAAAATTCCAGAGGGACACCCTGGAAAAGGAACCCAAGCTTGGTTGTTCTTAGACCAAATACTTTTAGATTAATATGCCAAACGCATTAACCATTACAGCCTCTTTATTAGCCGCACTGCTAATCTCTTTAGAAGTCTCTCTATCTACCTCTATTCTAGGTAATTTTCACCCTTTATTGGTACACCTACCTATTGGAATATTTCTATTTGGATTTGCCCTTGAGATTTATGTGCGTTTAAAAAAATATGTGCTCCCTTCATTTATTCAGGAATTTATCCTACTAATAGCAGCCTTTTTTGCGCTGCTTTCTATAGGGTCTGGGTTGGTTTTAGGTGAGGGTGGTGGTTATGAAGAGGCCGCTTTAAAACTTCATAGAAATATGGGAATAGCTTTTGGCATTGGTGCCAGTCTGCTCTATGTGCTTTTTAAAAAACAAAGCAGCTGGTCCAGCAAGATCTATATGCCACTCTACTCTCTACTGGTGATTTTAATGAGCCTCACAGGTCACTATGGGGGAAATATGACTCATGGAGATGGTTTTTTATTTGGTACTCAAGAATCCCTCACTATGGCTAGAGTAGAAGACCTAGAACAAGCAATGGTTTATAACGACCTAGTGAAACCGCTATTAGAGGTTAAATGTGTTGGCTGTCACAGTGCCTCAAAAACCAAAGGCGGCCTGATTATGACCTCAAAAGAAATGCTGCTAAAAGGAGGAGAAAATGGCCCTATTTTCAGTACCGTTACAGACCCTGTAGGAACCCTCATTACAAGAATTCACTTAGACCTTGTAGACAAGCTTCATATGCCACCAAAAAGCAAAGTACAGCTCTCTGATCAAGAAATAGCCCTGTTGGATTGGTGGATGGAAAATAACTTTTGCTTTGATTGCAAAGTGTCTGAGCTTCCAAAAGCCAAGAAAATATCTTTGGCCCTTTTAGCTTTCAAAAAAGATGACAGCCCCTTATTGGAATGGGGCAATGACTTAGACCCTGTACCAGCATCTTGGATTCAGGAACTCCTAAATAGCGGTATAAGTGTTTACCCTATTGCAGCAGACAATCCTTTGCTAATTGCCAATACAAGAGGCAGACAAAACCTTGGTGAATCTGACTTTAAACTACTAAAAAAATATGCAGCCAATATTATTGAACTCAACCTCAGTAACTCCAATATGAATGACACTCTTGCCGTGTTTCTCCCTACATTTAAAAACCTCACTAAATTACAAATATCTCACACAGACATTACAGACAGCAGCCTTCAATACATCGTAGATTTAAATTATTTAGGTTCTTTTAATGCCTTTAATACCACCCTTACAGCTAAGGCATTAGAAAGTTTAGGAAATATGAAATCTCTTAAAAAAGCCTATTTAACAGACACTCAAATTGGCTTAAAAAAAATGAATGATTTTAGTCCAAAAAATCAGCAGTTGGTGCTGCAGTATATTTCAGAAGATGTATTTGCTCAGACAGCCATAGACCCTCCTACCATCATAACAGACACAGATTTCTTTAAAGATCAATTAGTGATCAGCCTGGCCTATGTATTTGACAATGCCAGTCTGTATTACACTCTAGATGGCAGTATTCCAGACACCACTAGCAACAAATACGCAAAACCATTTGTCATAAATAAAACCACTCAGCTCAAAGCAGTTACCTATATGGATGGATGGGGGTTAAGTGAACTTGCAGTTGCTGACTTTAAAAAATCTGCACTGTACTACAAAGACATTCAGTTACTTGCCTTACCTAATGAAAAATATGCAGCTAATGGGGGTAAATCATTGGTAGACCTCAAAAGGGGGAGCACTAACTTTGTGGATGGTATGTGGCTTGGTTTTGAGGGCGTTCACTCTGGTGTTCAGATGAGCTTGCAAAAAAAAGAAAGTATACATTCTGTATCAGTAGGAGCACTTTCTGCCCCTGCCAGCTGGATTTTCTTTCCAGCAGCTATAGAAGTGTACAGCGCTGCAGACGGCAAAAACTATCAACTCATTAGTAAAAAATCATTTGCACCTATAGATCCCACTAATGAACTCAGTAAAAAATTCTTTGATATTTCTATTCCTGAAA
>TARA_B110000503_G_scaffold128378_1_pt1 | contig 13948 bp, 15 predicted proteins | sample TARA_B110000503 | Tara Oceans TARA_B110000503 (sample SAMEA4397472) | marine metagenome | biome: Polar Biome; feature: [SRF] surface water layer (ENVO:00010504); material: water (ENVO:00002006), including particulate matter (ENVO:01000060) such as... | depth 5 m | reverse complement strand
GTGACAAGGTTGAGCTCGTCACCTACCTGAAGCACAGCTCCCACAACGATAATGCCAGACACCGCATTGGTAATCGCCATCAAAGGGGTATGCAAGGCATGTTTGACGTTCCAAACTACGTAATAACCAATAATGCAAGACAACACAAACACTGTGAAGTGGCCCAGGAAAGCGGCAGGTGCGTTTAGCGCAATCCACCCAACCAACACAGCACTTGCTACGCCTAAACCATATTTCACTGCTGCCGACATTTCCTGCTTAGTAGGCTCAATAGGCGAGCTGTCTTCGGATTTCTTAGGAGGTGCCGCTGCCACCTGGATGGGTGGAGCTGGCCATGTCACTGCACCATCTTTGCTGACTGTAACGCCACGCATTATGGGGTCTTCAAAATCGATAACCAATTCGCCATCTTTTTCTGGGCAGAGCAATTTGAGTAAGTTAACTAAGTTAGTACCATACAACTGTGAGGCTTGGCTCGGTAAGCGCGCTGGCATATCAGTGTAACCGATCACCGTAACACCATTGGCACTAATGATGACTTTACCAGGTTCAGTGAGATCACAGTTACCACCACCACCAGCGGCCAAATCGACAATGACGCTGCCTGAAGTCATACTCGCCACCATTTCAGCGGTAATGAGTTTGGGGGCTGGCTTGCCGGGAATCATCGCAGTGGTAATAATAATATCCACTTCTTTGGCTTGCTCAGCAAATAAGGCCATTTCGGCTTCAATAAAGGCTTTACTCATCACTTTGGCATAACCATCGCCAGAGCCACTTTCTTCTTCTATCTCTACTTCAAGGAACTCAGCACCCATAGAGTTAATTTGTTCTTTTACTTCGGGACGGGTGTCAAAGGCTCGTAGGATGGCACCTAAACTACCTGCAGCTCCTAATGCCGCTAATCCGGCAACACCTGCACCTATAATTAGTACTTTCGCTGGCGGAACTTTACCCGCAGCAGTGATTTGCCCAGTAAAGAAACGACCAAAATGGTGGGCGGCTTCTATCACTGCACGATAGCCACCGATATTGGCCATGGAGCTTAGGGCATCCATTGACTGTGAGCGCGAGATACGCGGCACAGACTCCATAGACATAGCGGTAATATTTCGTTCAGCAAGTTGTTTAAGTTGATCTTGGTTTTGGGCTGGCGCCATAAAGCTGATCAAGTGACCACCTTGCTTGAGCATGTCTAACTCATGGCATTTTTGGCCAGGATGCTCCAACAAAGGGTTGACCTTGAGCACCAAATCACTTTGATACACCGATTTAGTGTCGATTTCAATGGAGGCTCCAGCAGCTTCATAAGACGCATCATCAAAGTTCGCAGCAAGTCCTGCATTAGATTCAATACAAACATTAAAGCCGAGCTTTATTAATTGCTCTACTGTTTTTGGGGTGGCAGCGACTCGAGTTTCGCCAGCCATAGGTTCTTTTGGTATACCTATAAGCATGGAATTACCTGTGCATGTGGTAGAAAAAATCTATCTGAATGATTAGACTGTTGTATTACAGCGCACTTGAAACAACCAAGCGGTTTATAGTGTTTATCAATAATGCAGCTAAAGTGCAATGAAAATACTAACCTAAACGCTGAATGCTGAACATATGCTATTGTAATACCCCCATTTTTAACGTCGGTTAAATCTAGGTGTTTTCTCGGTTATAGCAGCTGTTGATGCGGAACCCTGCCAATCGCTGAGAGTGGAAGAATATTATTAGAGGTTCATTGCCACTGCGTTGCCAATAATTGAGCAGTGTTACAAAGGTCAGCTTATGCTGGCCTTTTTTTGTGTTAAATCATCTAAAAACTTTATCTAAAACCCTTATCTAAAGCTTATCTAAACAAAGTCACAGGAGTTCTGGTTCTTGTTTATACATTGATGCACAATACACCATTAGCTATTTACCTTAGGCTCCAATATGCCAATTTGGGTTGACGCTGACGCTTGTCCTGGTGTCATTAAAGAAATTTTGTTTCGTGCCGCAGAGCGTGTGCAAATCCCTACTACTTTGGTGGCCAACCAATATATTGCTACGCCTCCTTCTAAAGTGATTAGTATGGTGCAGGTGGGTTCTGGTTTTGACGTAGCCGACAACGAAATAGTTAAGCGTGTAATGACTGGGGATCTAGTGATTACCTCAGACATTCCTTTAGCGGCAGAAGTAGTGGAGAAGGGTGCTGAGGCCCTTAGTCATCGTGGTGAATCGTATACCAAAGAAACTATCCGACAGCGGCTAGATATGCGTGATTTTATGGAAACCCTACGTAATAGCGGTGTTCAAACAGGCGGACCTGCGGCTATGAATCATACCGATCGTAAGACCTTTGCTAATAAATTGGATCGATGGATCGCCAAACAAGACAAGAAGAAGCAAGCTAAAGCTCAAAGTGCGGTGATAAAACCATGAAAATAGCAGATCTTTCGGGTTATCTAATTTACCCTAATCCAGAAAATCCAAGCCTCACAAGTCATGTCACCGGCCGTGACCACACAGGCACAGAGGTGGAGGTAGACGTAGTCACGGAACGTGGCCTTACGGTGTATTTGAACAAACAAGAAATTGTTACTTTGATGACATTGGGTGATCATCCAGAATACTTGGCCTTAGGTTTTTTACTCAATCAAAACATGCTTCATACAGATGATGTGGTTACCGGCATTGATTACGATGAAGACTTAGAAGTAGCCATTGTTCGTACTCAGCGAGAAACAAACTACGAAGATAAGCTAAAGAAGAAGGTGCGTACGTCAGGCTGCGCCCAAGGTACAGTGTTTGGCGATATTATGGAGAAGTTCGATACCATTAAATTAGCCACAGAAACGCGTCTTCATACCAGTTGGTTGTATCAACTCTCTCGCCAAATAAATACCACGCCCAGCATCTACCAAAAGGCGGGTGCTATCCATGGTTGTGTTTTATGTTATCAAGCGCAGCCATTGGTATATATGGAAGACGTAGGCCGGCATAATGCCATTGATAAAATTGCAGGCTATATGTTTCAGCATAATATTAGCCCAGAAGATAAGTGCTTTTATACTACTGGCCGCCTTACTTCTGAGATGGTGATTAAAACTGTACAAATGCGTATACCTATACTTATTTCACGTTCAGGCTTTACCGCGTGGGGAGTAGATTTAGCCCGTAAGTCAGGTTTAACTCTCATAGGTAGAGCTAAGGGTAGAAAGTTTGTTGCATTGGCTGGTTATGAACGATTAATTTACGATGTAGATGCCAGCCAAATAGAAGATGAGCCTAAAAGAGTAGGACGTAAAAATGCAGATTAAATCCAGTGAAATTGTAGGTGTTATTCTAGCAGGTGGCTTGGCTAGACGTATGGGTGGTGGTGATAAATCTATGCTCCAGCTAGGTGGCAGACGAATCTTGGATTATGTGATTGAATCAGCTCAAAATCAGTTAGAGACCGTCATCATTAATGCTAATGGTGATCCAGAGCGTTTTACTGAATTTAACTTACCAGTACAAGCCGATATAGTGCCAGACTTTGCAGGCCCGTTAGCGGGAGTTGTGTCTGCTATGGCATGGGTAAATCAAAACCAACCAAGCGCTACACACATTATTACCTTAGCAGCAGATACGCCATTTTTCCCAGCTGATTACGTTGCTCGCATGTTGGAGTTAATGCGGCTAAAGGGCGAGCGCTTAGCCTGTGCTAGCTACCAGGGCCGCACACAGCCGGTTTTTGGTCTTTGGCCAGTAGATTTGTTTGATGACTTGTACAAAGCGTTGGTGGAAGATGACATGCGTAAAGTAGATCGTTTTACCGCGCCTTATGGTGTTGCAGATGTACCGTTTGACGAATTAGTTCATAATCCGTTTTTCAATGTAAATAAGCCAGAAGACATCGCCCTAGGTGAGCAAAAGCTGGCTGATAAGTGACTATAAAAAACCTACTTCCACAGCTATCAACGGATGCCAGCTGTGCCTGATAATCTGACAGCACGAGAACGCATAGACTCAATACACCACTTGCTGCGAGAGCGGATTTGTTTGTTGGAATATGTGCCGTTGTCTGTATTGAGAGAGTCTCACTTGGCCGATGAATTTGGCTGTAGTCGTACACCTGTCCGCGAAGCAATTAAGCGCTTGGAGTTTGAAGGTTTGGTGACGAGTAAAAACGGTGTAGGTACTATTGTTACTGAGGCCGATTTTGAATCATTAAAAGACGTGTATGCTATGCGTTTAAAAATTGCAGAACTGATTGGTGACATGGGTGTTGAAGTGGTGCCGAAAGAGGTGGTGAGCGGCTTGCAAGAGTTGTTAGTTCAAGCCCAGCGAATAGCTCCACTAACAGCACCATTGCCGAGTAAGGTGCTTGTGTTAGCTCGTATCAACCACCAGCTTCATGGACTGGTTTGTAAAATCATTAACAACACATCGTTGCGACAACTCTATGACCTCTATTATTACCAAACGAGCCGAGTTTGGTATCAGCAAATACCTAAGTTTTGGGCTAGTGAAATAGCGGCTTTAGAAAATGAACTTACAGAATTAATTGCAGCCGCACAGCGTCATGATGTCATCGCTCTGGGCCACATTAAGCGCAACTACATTGCGCGTGTAATTGGGCTATTGCAGGGTTAGTATTTAGCTGTATACAGCATGGAAATATCCAGTTACACTCAGATTTTTCTTATCTGAGGAATTGTTATGTTAGCAGAAGCGAAATCCCGTACTGCAGCACTACAGCAGCAAATGCGAACACAGAACATTGCGTTTGGACTATTTACTGACGAAAGCTCTATTGCCTATTTGGCAGGTTTTTGGGGTTATCTTGGTATTGAATTTGGTCGCCCAACCATGTTGGTAGTTCCCGCAGTAGGTTCCCCCACGGTTATCACTCCATTAATGGAATCAGAAATGGTAGATGCCATGACTTGGGTTGAAGATATTAGAGTGTGGGAAGACTTTGGTAGTAATAGTTGGCAGGCAGCTTTATCTAAGGTTTTAGGCGATTCTTCAGGTACTAGGCCTGAGTCTATTTGGTTAGAAATGCCTACAGTGCCAGCCATTGTTCGCAATTACTTAGATCAAGATTTCGGCACCGTACCATTACGCGATATTTCTCCTGTGTTAGGGAAGCAGCGCACTATTAAATCAGCCCTCGAAATAGAAATCATGTCTCAAACAGGCAGTATAGCCGGTGCCATGATGCAAGCTGCTCATGAGTCTTTGGCTGAAGGAGTGCCTGAGTACGAGTCGGCTTTGGCGGTGATTAATGCAGGTACCAAAAAGGCTGCAGGTTTTCTAACAGACACTGGTTGGGAGCGTTTTGTATCACCCATGATCCACAACCTACAAATCCTACAAAGTGGCAGTGACACCTCCATGGTGCATCGACGAGCCAGTGTTCGTAATTACCAACGAGCTGATCCTGTGTATTTTTGTTTTTGTAATATGGCTCAATTCAAACAGTATAAATTAGGTTTTGATCGCATGTTTCATATCGGTGAAATCACTGATCAAGCTGCTGAAGTGCAGATGGCTGCGATAGATGCGCAGCAAGCTGCCATTGCTGTGATAAAGCCTGGAGTCACTGCAGAACAGGTGGCTGCAGCCGCTAATGCAGTATATCAGCAGCGCGGCTATGAAACGGGGTACCGAACAGGGCGCTCTATTGGCGTAGCTTATCTAGAAGCACCAGAACTTAAACACGGCGACAAAACCATCTTACAAGCTGGTATGACGTTTGCGGTAGACGGTGGTATTTCTATTGATGGTGTAACTGCTGGGCGTATTGGTGATTCAATTGTGGTGACGGAAAGTGGCTTCGAATACCTCACACAATATCCACGCCAGTTGCTAGTGACCAACAACTAATGAGCGATAGCCATATTAAAATAGCAGTGGCTCAAATTGATGCCAGCACTAAGGCCGGACATGATCGCATGCAATGGCTAGAAACTCAGCTGCAGCTTGCAAGTAAGCAGGTTGTGGAACTGTTGGTTTTGCCAGAGCTATTTGTTAGTGGTTATAACGTGGGGTCATTGGTAGATACGCTGGCAGAAACGGCTGATGGCCCAACTGCAAAAGCCATAGCGGCGTTGGCGCAAAAATACAAAATTGCTATTCACTATGGCTTTGCCGAGCGTGATGGAGACAAGCTATATAATGCGGCTCAATGCATAGGGCCAGAAGCTAAGGTGCTTGGTCATTATCGTAAACGGCTATTACCGCCAGGTTTTGAAGCGAGTTACTTTACCCAAGGTAAGGAGGTTGGCTTATTTAAGTGGCGTGGTTTCAACATTGGTATGCTTATTTGTTATGACGCAGAATTTCCAGAACTGGCGCGCCAGCTGGCTGTGGCTGGTGCAGATATCATACTGGTACCTACGGCATTGGGCAGTGGTTGGGGCTGGGTAGCACAACAAATGATGCCCACACGCGGATATGAAAACGGTGTCTATTTTGTATATGCAAATTATTGCGGCGAAGAGAATCAACAAGCCTATTTAGGTGAGAGCTTTATCGGCTCACCTTCAGGGCAAGTAGTTGCTAGGGCAGGTGCTGAGGAAGGGTTAATCGTGGGCGAAGTTCAGCTTGAAGAAGTTAAAGCAGCTCAGGTTCGTTTGCCATACCTACAAGACTGCCAGGTTATATGATCCTTTGGCTACTCTCAGGAAGGTAAAACTCTTGTTTAACCTGCACAGCAGGATAGCTGTGAAACATCCTTGGTAAAGGTTTGGGCGCAGAGTTTTAGCCCTTATACCATCGTTAAATAGGGAATAGCTAATCAGCAAGGTCGGTCACGGTCATGCGATTACGGATAGCCAAAGCCACACTTTGGATTATTTCACCTCCTTCGAGAGCTAAAACCTGGGCCCCTATTAAGCGTCCGGTGGCCTTTTCTACCACTAGTTTAATGAAGTCGTCGGTTTCAAAATTTGCCAAAGCTCGCGGTACATTTTCCATCGAAAGTGCTCGATGATCTGTTTCCATACCTTGTGCCTTGGCCTGTGCCTCGCTTAAACCAACGGCATCTTGCCCGACCCTAGCATGAATTAGCGCTGATCGTTTTCATTACATACTTTCCTTTAAATAATTGAGTTGTTGTTCCACATACTGCTGCATTTGTTCCGTTGCTGAAACGCTGAATAAACGAATGCGTCCAGTATGGGCAAGTAACAATAAACCTGTAGCGTGAGCAAACATATCAACCATGATGCATTGAGATTGCTCAACAGATGCGCCCATTTCGATGGCTGCTTCTGCAATGGGCATTAAGCTGATTTTTAACGCTTGGTTTAATTCTTGGTCTCGTTCTTTCCCAAGCCCGACAGGTTTCATGCCGCCTCGAAATAAATAAAAACCTAGGTCGAGGTCGCGTGGGTTTTCGTCATAAAAACTAAAAAAGGTCATGGCTGCTAGTTTTAGTTTTTGTGCTGGGTTTTCAACACAATTAATAGCCGAGTTGATTCGTTGGCTTAATTGGTACAATGAATCTTGTAACACTTCGCCGTAAATCGCTTCTTTTGAATCAAAATGGAAATACAGTGCCGCAGGTGTGTACCCTGCTTCTTTTGCAATACCCCGAAGGCTAGTGCCATCTAGCCCCTGCTCTTCGAATAGGCTCCGTGCGGCATCTAAAATAATCTTTCGCTTTAGCTTACTAACGGCAGATTTTCGTCCAGTGTTCTGTAGTTGAGGCGTCATCTTTTTGCTCTCTAGTCATCTAGTCTTGATAAATCAGATATAAGTATACGGATATAAGTATACGGTTGACAATAATTCTTACACTGTTCTATTATTAGAACAGCGTAAACTATATTATTGGAACAACCTATGTTAATGACCGCAGCAGATTATAGAGAATCGTTAAGAGCGTATAAGCCTCGCGTGTTTTTGAATGGGCAGATAATCACCAGTGTCGTAGATGAACCCCTACTGGCACCTGGGATAAATGCAGTGGGAGTTACATACGATTTCGCACATATCAAAGAACATCAGCACATGATGCTGGCAAAACAAGGCACGTCAGGTAAAACGATCAACCGAATGTTGCATATTAATGAAACATCTGATGACTTATTGCATAAATTAGAAGCCGTACGTTTGGTGTGTAAAGTGTCCGGCTGTGCTCAACGGTATTTAACCCATGATGCTTTTAATGGGATTTATCAAGCCACAAAGCGAACCGATGAAATCCACGGAACTGATTACCACCAACGCTTTGTTAATTATATGCATAAGGCACAAGATGAAGATTTAACCTTGGGCGTGGCGATGACGGATGCTAAAGGCGACCGTTCAAAGCGTCCGGGGCAGCAAGCAAACCCAGATGTATATGTACATATTAAAGAGCGGCGGGCTGATGGTATTGTGATTCGTGGTACCAAGGCGATTGTTACCGGAGCACCGTATATGCATGGGTTTTTAGTAATGCCTTGTCGTACTCACACTAAAGAAGATACTGACTTTGCTGTTTGCTGCGCGGTTCCTGTAGATGCGGCTGGGATAACAATTATTACTCGCCCTGCGGGTAGAGCTGGCGAAGCGTCGGCAAAATTCTCTGCCAAGTATGGGCAAGCCACAAGCGTCGTTGTTTTTGAGGATGTATTTGTGCCACACGACGATGTATTTTTAGCGGGTGAAACCGAAGAAGGCGGTTTTCTGACAACTACATATGCCACACATCATCGGCACTCCTGTATTGGTGCACGAGCTGGTTTTGGCGATTTACTCATTGGTGCGGGTGCCTTAATGGCAGATGCAAATGGTTTAGACCCAAATTCATACAGCGATATTCGTAATAAATTGGTGGAGCTAATTACCATTACCGAAGGTTTCTATGCCTGTGGGGTTGCTGCATCAGTCTATTGTAAAAATGACCCTACGGGTTCAGTTATCCCAGATACGGTATTTGCTAATATTGGTAAGTTATTGCTGGCAACAAAAATTTACGACATGCACAGGCTTGCACATGATGTGTCTGGTGGTTTAATCGTGGCTTTACCGAGCCCAGATGAGGATCATAATCCCGAAACCAGCGCATCTTTAATGGATGTACTAGGTGGCAGAGAGGATGTCCCTGTAAAGCAACGCATGGAAGTTGCTCGCTTATTAGAGGACTTAACGGTGTCCAATCAAGCAGGCTGGTATTCAGTCATTTCTTTACATGGCGGTGGTTCACCCGATGCCATGAAACGAGAAATATGGCGTAATTATCCTATTCAAGAAAAAACAGAGTTAGTTGAGCAGTTATTGGATCGGGGTGTGCTGGATCAGGGCAAGCGTGTATCAAAGCAGCCAGGGCGCTGTTGCGTAAAGGGATGTGAAACACCTGTAAATATGACGGAATCTAATTAAGAAATAAAAAAAGATCATCCAAATAAAGCCAATAAATTGCTCAAACGTTGTTTTCGGCTAAAAATTGACTAAACTCGCTAACATGAAGAGTTAAGCAAAGAATAAAACGCGAGGTCTTATGGAAAAAGTAGTCTTACTGGTCGATGTTCAAAACGTTTACTACACAACAAAGCAAGTCCATAAGCATAACTTTGACTACAACTATTTTTGGTTAAAGAGCACATCTAATAGGGAAGTTATTAAAGCGATTGCCTATACAACTGATCGCGGGGATGAAAAGCAAAAACAGTTCCAAAACATTCTCAGGGCTATTGGTTTCGAAGTAAAGCTCAAGCCATTTATACAGCGCTCTGATGGTTCAGCTAAAGGTGACTGGGATGTAGGAATCACCATCGATGCCATGGATTACTCAGCAGCAGCAGATGTTGTTGTATTGGTGTCTGGGGACGGTGATTTCGCCATGTTAGTTGAAAAAATAAAACGTGATCGTGACGTATCTGTTGAAGTTTATGGAGTCAGGCAACTGACAGCCAGTGCGCTGATTAATGAAGCGACAAAATTTGTACCTATTGAAGGCAAACTTCTCCTGCCGAGAAAATGAACGTTATTGGGAAAATGGCGCTATGATTGAGTGAACGTTGACGTTATAAGTCAAACTAACAAAGGAAATTAAAATGAAACCTGCCTATGTAATAGGGAATATTACTGTTAAAAACCAAGACAAATGGTCAGAATATTGTAACAAAGTCCCTGCTACATTAAGCCCTTGGAAAGGAGAGCTAGTGTTTCGTGGGAAAAAATCAGAAGTACTGGGTGGTGACTATCAGCATTCCAATACTGTAGTGATACGTTTTCCAAGTATTGGAGCGCTAAATAATTGGTTTAATTCGGAAGACTACCAAGCTTTAATCCCCATCCGTGAACAGGCGGCAGATGTAGACTTGATTAGTTACCAATGAGAGCCTAACCTACTAACAATCCAAGTATATGCATTTAAGATCCTTCTGCTACTCTCAGGAAGGTAAAACGCTTGTTTAACCTGCACAGCAGGATAGCTGTGAAACATCCTTGGTAAAGGTTTGGGCGCAGAGTTTTAATCCTTCTACCATCGTTAAATAAGGGAATAGCTGATCAGCAAGTTCGGTCACAGTCATGCGATTTCGGATTGCCAAAGCGACACTTTGGATTATTTCACCGCCTTCGTGGGCTAATATTTGTGCACCTACTAAACGGCCAGTAGCCTTTTCAACCACTAGTTTGATAAAACCGTCGGTTTCAAAGTTAGCCAGTGCTCGCGGTACATTTTCCATATCAAGTACTCGATAGTCTGTTTCAATACCTTGTGCCTTGGCCTGCGTCTCGCTTAAACCAACGGTGGCTACCTGAGGATCGGTAAAGATTACTGCAGGCATGGCAGATAGATCCAGTTTAGCGTTGCCGCCGGTCATGTTGACTCCCGCGCGGCTGCCCGCAGCTGCGGCTACATATACGAATTGTGGCATGCTGGAGCAATCCCCAGCGGCATAAATCCCGGACACACTAGTTTCCATATGGTCGTTAATAATAATAGCGCTGTGTCGATTAGTATCTAAGCCCACCACAGTTAGGTTGAGTTTGGCGGTATTGGCATGACGGCCAGTACTAATTAGCAGGTTGTCGCAGTTTAAACTGCCCATATTAGTTTTTATTTGGAACAACTCTCCATCATGTAATACGTGGTTCGCCTCAGTATGCTTCAATACATGAAGACCCTCTTTTTCAAAGCATTCAGTCAGTTTTTCGCCCAGTAATGGGTCTTCCCTAGACAGTAAAGTGTGCCGCGCTATGATGGTAACTTCGCTACCCAAGCGACGATAAGCTTGGGCGATTTCGAGGGCCACTACAGATGAACCAATGACCACTAAATGCTTAGGTAGGCACTCAGAAAAGAGTGCTTCAGTGGACGTCCAATAAGGGGTATTCGCCAAACCTGGGATAGGTGGAATGGTAGGTGTTGAACCAGTGGCAATAAGAATTTTATCGGCATGGAACTCTCGCTCTAGGCCTTCAGCATTGGTAATTGTTAAAGTGTTTTCGTCTTTAAATCGGGCATAACCTTTGATTAAACTGAGTGCTGGATTAGATTCGAGAATATTTTGGTATTTAGCTATACGTAATTCTTCAACACGTGCGGTTTGTTGCTGCGCTAACAAAGAACGACTTAAAATTGGTGTATGGTTTTCTAATCCAGAAAAGGGGTTAGTGCGTTGCTGTTGGGCTAGCTGTGCTGCTCGGATCAAGATTTTTGAGGGTACACAACCTACATTAACGCAACAGCCTCCAATCATCTGCGCACCTTCGATGATGGTGACTTTAGCGCCGCCTTCTGCGGCCTTGATGGCACAAGCAAACGCGCTGGAACCACTGCCAATGATTGCCACATGTTGCTGTTCTTCTATGTTTTCCATGGTGGTCACCTAAGATGGACGCATGTTGGTTGCACAAGTGTCCTGTTTAGGCTGGTCAGAACAACGTTTGTTGGCAGGTGAAAAAAGATCCCAAAGGGATACGGCAACCATTAAGGCAATGGCAACATAGCTAACGTAGGTGCTCCATTCGTATTGAAAAAATGGATAGAGGGATAGCAATAATAAAGCAGGCCCACTTATGCCTAGCAAACTACGATGCCATTGTTTGTGACTGAACCAACCCAAGCCATTGATTATCAGTGCAAACCAGGCAAATAGGGGAAGCAACGTGGTTATGAAAAACCCTTCCCATTGACTGAGAAAACCGAGCCCAAGAGCAGCACCTAAACTGGCAATGGCCGGAAAACACATGCTGCATCCCATAGCCGAGACAAGTACGCCCGATGAGCCGGTTTTATCTCCAAGTCGTGTGATTAAATGAACTATGGAATTCATGGCAAAGTACCTCTTGTTGTGGTTTTGTGTGAGAGACCGTCTACACCTTTAATTAGAGCAAGTTTAAGTGCCGTACCATGGTACGGAGTCAAGCAGTTTTGTGTGGCTGGTATTATTGCTATGGTTGGATGGGTTGGGGTTGGAGGGAGTGGATGATAGGGCAACGGCTCTCATCATCATTGTTGTGACATTGCGTCAACAACGACTGGAGTACCTCTTCTAAGCGACGTAAATTGGCCATCTTTTCTTTAACCGTACTGAGCTTCTGTTCGGCCAATTCTTGCACTTGGCTACAAGGCCGGTCATTTAAGCTTAGTAGGTTGGAAACTTCGTCTAAGGTGAATCCTAATTCCTGCGCCCGCTTGATGAAGTGAATACGAGCCACTGTTTCATCTGGGTAGTGGCGAAATCCCGTAGTAGGTTTAGTGGGTTGGGTGATCAGCTTTTTTCGCTCATAGTAACGTACTGTCTCTATATTGATACCAGCCGCGTTGGCTACTTTACTGATTGTTCTGGTCATGTTGTTGTGCACCTAATGGCTGGTGTTAAATCAGTACCTACTATAAACCGGATTCTTATAACTTGGTGATATGAATTCAAACCATATTGAAGCGGATGCATATGCTGTTATATTACTTAACTATTGCCTGACTACTACCTAACGATACGGCTAAATAATGTAATGGTTTTTACACCAGAGTTTGTTCTGGTCTAATAAAACTGGAGATTCACTTTGATGTTAAAAACAACAGGCCTTTTTGTATTAACCGCACTGGCTGAAATTGTGGGTTGTTTCCTACCTTACCTTTGGTTACGCAAGGGCGGCTCTAGCTGGTTGTTAATTCCTGCTGTAGCTAGTTTATGTTTATTTGTTTGGCTACTAACGCTACATCCTGCTGCAAGCGGCAGAGTGTATGCGGCCTATGGTGGCGTTTATGTGGCCACAGCGCTGGTTTGGCTTAGGGTGGTTGATGATATTAAGCCAGCAGCCTTGGACTGGCTGGGCGTAGGTGTGGTGCTGCTGGGCGTCTTTATTATTGTATTGGGTTGGCGCAACGGATAAGTACTCTTTATCAAGCAGGGCGCGTCTTCGCTCTAAGCCCCGGCGATATCCACCCATACTGCCATCGCTGTGTAGCACTCGATGACAAGGTATTAATACCCTAATGTGGTTTTTCCTACACGCTGATGCCACCCCACGAACAGCTGCTGGTCTGTCGATAGCGGCGGCTAACTCGCTAATGTGTATGGTCATACGGGTTGCCTATCTGCTGTACATGTTGACTTGAATATGAGGGATTAAGGTGGATTGTATATGAACAACTGCGTGGATAGACTAACATCCGTTTCTTACTAAGTGATGTATCTTCACTTTTTTGCCTAAAATATATAACCACGCAATATTCGTATGGTTTGGCACACAACTTGTCTTTAAACTATCCTTTTTTCAACCAACTAGTAAGGTTTTTATAGTGGCATTAATAGGAGCATCAATAGCGACATCATCTATTAACACGGCCATGGGTGCACGAGAGTGGCTTATGTTGATTGTCTTGTCAGTTTTGTGGGGAGGGTCGTTCTTTTTTGTTGGCGTTGCGGTTTCTGAGTTGCCTCCTCTTACCATTGTCACCTTACGCGTAGGGCTAGCAGCAATTACTCTTTGGACTATTGCTTTGATGATGGGATTGCGTCCTCCCAAAAGTATAAAAATA
>TARA_B110000503_G_scaffold143284_1_pt1 | contig 13951 bp, 13 predicted proteins | sample TARA_B110000503 | Tara Oceans TARA_B110000503 (sample SAMEA4397472) | marine metagenome | biome: Polar Biome; feature: [SRF] surface water layer (ENVO:00010504); material: water (ENVO:00002006), including particulate matter (ENVO:01000060) such as... | depth 5 m | reverse complement strand
TGGCTGAGATTGAAGCGATAGTAGAGCCAGACGGCGTAGGAAATAATGTCAGGTGGGAATCTGTGCCGCTTGTATGTATTCATTCGCCGATGCTACCAGTTATGGGTTTTTAACTTGGCAGTACCCTATTCCAACTCCTGGTGCAGTTGCTACGTTGCTTCGTTATTCGGGTTAGGGCCACAGCCACAAATAGTAGCTATTAGAGCTTGCAGATTTGGGCCACTGAAATCTCCCTCGGGACCATCACAATTCCACCGCTCTGCTCCCTTTCCACCATTAATGCATTGAATTGGAGCCGCATTATGGGAACACTCTGCGGCAATGCCCTCGCTGGTGCCCATCTGTATTTCTCGTTTGTTCGCGAGGTCACATGCAGCAGCAAATCCGGCATTTAGCCGGCCCATGGATCACAGTAGTATGAACCTCTTTCTCTTTCTCTTTCTCTTTCTCTTTCTCTTTCTCATTGTCGCTCCCGATCAACGCAGTAGTTTCAAAATTGTTGACAGCTGAATCTACTACAAAAGGCAGCAGAGAATCTAAATCTGCGTCATAATCCACCACTGAGCCTAAATGCGATTCAACAATCGATAATCCGGACATAACATGCCACACCACTTTGCTACATTTTTCCGCTCATATTGCGCCATATTGGCTGTATGCTTTTTATTCATGTGCTGCGCGAACATGGCGCATGCGATTGACGCGGGGATGCCGAATCCACCGAGTTCACCCACAGAGGTCAAGCTGGGCATATTCCTCGCGGATATCGTCGATATGGACGAGCTTGAAGAGACCTTCCAGGCTGAATTGATCGTAATAGCTGAGTGGAAAGATCCGCGGCTGGCGTTTGATGCCCAGGCGGAGGGCAGCGACTACAAACTGTTTCAGGGTGAGTTCCAATTCAACGAGTTGTTTGCAGGTTGGTGGCCGCAACTGCTCATTGTTAACGAAATTGGTTCGGGCGATATCAATGCGCTGCGTATCACTGTTCGAGCTGACGGCACTGTGCGTTACAAGGACCAGCGCAATGTCGCGCTTGAGACCCCCATGGAGCTGCAAAGCTTCCCTTTTGACGTACAAACCTTGCATGCCACAATCATCTCCTTTGGCGACTACAGCGATCAGGTCAGTCTGGTTGTCGACGAAAACGTTCTGGGAGCCACTGAGGAGTATGCCGAGGTCAACCAGAGCGTGAATATTGCTCAGTGGGATTTGCTTAACCTTGATCTCAAGGCTGGGGTTTCTGATTTTCGATATTACGGAACGAAAAAGGAGTTTTCCAAGGTCAGCATGACTATTACGCTAGAACGTAAGTCTTCCAATATGCTTTGGAAGATAATTTTCCCCCTGATACTCCTGGTGTCACTCATGTGGGCTGTATTCTGGATAGATATTGAAAATCTGGCCGATCGTCTAAATGTGGCTTTTATCGGAATACTAACCATCGTGGCCTACCAGTTCCTGATAGACGGAAACATGCCGCGCATCTCCTACTTCACTTTTACCGATGCGGTCCTGCTCTTCTCTTTCGTCGTGATGTGCCTGTGCATCTACGAGAGCCTGTTGGTAAACAGCCTATGGACGCATGGCAAACGCGCTATGGCCGAACGCATTGACAGGGGAGCACACTGGGCGTTCCCCGTGGTGTATTTCGTTGGCCTGACCTTCAATTACTTTTACTTTCAGCAAGTCAGCTAATTGCGATAGTGGACTAATAGCGTTGCGGCGTGTCGTTCAGCGAGGGAATGAACGACAGTATTTCAGTACCGACACCTTTTGCACAGGGTAATACTGCCTGCGCCCTTACTTGATCTCTGGAAGTAAAGCTCCCGCTCGCCGCTAGAACATGTAGCGCGCGGTGACACCGTAAGTTCTCGGTGGTGCGAGAAAAAACGCATCCATACCGCTAAAGACAAATGTGGCGGCTGTCAGGTAGGCGTATTCATCGTCGGTGAGGTTCTTGCCCCATACCGCCAGGTCCCAGTTGTCATTACGCCAGCCCAGCCGGGAATTAACCACAGTGCGGTCGTCCTCAGTCTGGCCGTTGTCGTGATCACCCATATAGCTGTAATCAGTACGCCAGTAAACACCGCCATCAGCCAACGGAAACATCACCGTCGCCGCCAGATTGCCGCTGTATTTTGCTGTGTATGCCAAGTCATCGCCCTTGTTGGGACCATCGGTGATCTCGTATTTGTCCATATAGAGCAAGCCGCCGGACAAACGCAGGAAGGGCCGCGGTGCAGATTCAAACTGTAGGTCCAGGCCAGAGACTTCGACTTGGGCGTCGTTAGATACGAAGGTACCGGCACCGGTGGGGAGCTGTTGCTGAAACTGATAATCATCGACCACGGTATAGAATGCCGAGGCGTTAACCCGCAGGGTATCTTCCAGCCAACTGGACTTGATACCCAGTTCATAGCTGCTGGTGCCCTCATCGTCAAATTCTCGGTCATCGACGCTGCCGCTCACCGTGTTAAAGCCGCCAGACTTGGAGGCAGTCGAGGCACTGGCGAAAGCCATTGAGTTGTCGCCAAAGTCGCGGCTCAACCTGATTAGCCAGTCCACGTTGTCACTGCTGCGGTTCAGGTCGGCGTCAATCGGCGTCCCGACGGAGTCCAGCAGGGAGCGGCCGATCGCCTCGGCCGATGGGGCGGTGGAAAAAGTTTTCGTGAACAACGAAGCGTCTTTTTGCTCGTCGGTAAAACGCAGTCCGCCGGTCAGGTGCCAGACATCTTGGATATGCCAGGTGGCCTGACCGAAGATAGCGTAAGTCTCGGTGTTCAATTTGTTGTCAGCCACCAGGTAATCTCCCGCTGCAGCCAGGAAGTCTGCTGGCGCCGGCAAGGGCAAATCCGGCTGCTGGCTGGCGATCTCGAGAAAGTCCTCACCAATCTGCACAAACGGGCTGCCATCACCGCGCTTGGAAGTCTGGTCCATGTAGAATAAACCCAGCTGATAATCGATGTCGCCACCGCTGTTCGAAGTGAGCCGAAGCTCCTGAGAAACCGAATCACCCGAGTATTTGTCGTTAAAGAGCCTGAATATATCGAGCTGGGACCGGTCCACGTCGGTCGTCACCGTATAGTCGTAGTCATTCCAGGAGGTAATCGACTTGATGGAGGCCCAATCCATATCGTAATCAACAATCAGGTATACCAGATCGGATTCCAGATCGAATTGACTATCCAGATCCACGGCGATGTCGTAGTCGTAGGGATCGTTCTTGTCAGTGGGCAATCCCCGATCTGCCAGCGCATCATTCACTATGTCGGCCTGAGTAGAATCGGCACCACAGCAGCTCGTGTCTTGATCTACATGACTGGCGCTAAACAGCATACTGAGGGTGTCAGTCGGCTCCCATAACAGTTTGCCCTGTAGGTTCCAGTCATCGGCATCGCTGAGATTATCGCCGCCGGCATTATCGTAGTAACCGTCTCGTTGAGACGCGTTGCCGGCGAGGCGATAAGCTACTGTATCGCTGATGGGGCCAGCAACGGAGCCGGTAATGCGCCCCATATCGTAGTCGCCAACCGTCGCTTCAACGTAACCTTCTGTTTCTTCAAGATTGGGTTTCTTGGTAATAACGCTGATGGCACCGGCGTTTGTGTTCTTGCCATAGAGTGTGCCTTGAGGGCCCATGAGAACCTCTATACGCTCGATATCTGTCAACTCGGACATACCCAGCCCAGAGCGACCCAGATAAACACCATCAACAAACAGGCCCACCGAGGGTTCCAGCGCAATATCAGTCTGGGAAGTCCCTATGCCACGAATAGTCATGCGTGCGCTAAAGGGATTGGTGTTAGTGACGATGTTAAGGCTCGGCGTGAGAATGGCCACATCCGCAGCATCTTGAATCCCGGCTTCCTGAATAGCCTGGGCACTAAAGGCCGCCACCATCACCGGCACATCCTGTAGGCTCTCAGCACGCTTGGTGGCGGTAACAATCACTTCCTCCAATGTGCCTGTTTGGGCCTGAGCTGAGGCGCCCATGCTGGCCAGCGTAATGGCTAGTGCCACTTTTTTCATCTTCATAACGCTCTCTCCAGTAACTAATCGTTGTTCGGTTTGTGGTGGTTGAATTCAATACTCATTGTGTTGCTTCGCCAGTGGCGGGTTCTTGATGCGCTACGTCGATACTCGATGCCGCAACAACTGCCCTGAACACCTTGAACTGCTCCAGTGGCGACACACCGCCATGGCGACTCCCTGCGGCGGTTTGCGCAATCACTGCGTTGCGTTTTAGGTCTATCCACACCACCTGGTCAAACCCTCCAAGTGCCATAAACTCGCCGTCGTAATCCTGGGGAATCCAGAACTGTCGCGAATAACCTTGGTGGGGGTAGAAGCTGTCCAGAGCAGGCTCTTGAAAACGGGCGTTGGGCTTGCTGACGCCGTCCACCCACTCTTCGGTAAAACGCGATTGCCCACCCGCCTCGCCATAGGGAACACCATTGTCCAGGTAAACCTGCCCCAGTTGCGCCAGCTCCAGCAGGCGCATACTGACGCCCGCGTGACCCCAGGAGGTACCCTCTTCGTCCGCCGGGCTAATCACCCAAAACGCTTCGCCGCCAAAGCCAAAGGGCTGCCAGAGTTTGTCTTCCATCAGCTGTGCCCAAGTGACTTTGCCGCCGTAGCTTTCCGCGTAGGCCCCTCGAAGCACCGCGGAAATTACATGGGTATCAGGAAAACGATAACGAAACTCAATACCGGGCGGCGTCAGCCGGTCCATGTCGGCTGCCACGTCATCCATATCAAACTGGCGTGCGGTGAGGTCAAAATAGGTTTTGGCCCAGAGCGAGATTGGCCCCCATTTGTCGTTGGGGCCAAAATTCATGCCGGAGGACATCATGGCGACATGGCGAATAGAGGTCTCTCCATAAGCCGTGCCTTTAAAACGCGGTGCATAGATTTCCACAGTATCATCAAGGCTTTTGATCACACCTTCTTTCAGGGCCAAGCCAAGAATGGTCACGGTATAGCTCTTGGCCACCGACCAAATCATATTGCGCGTCTCAGGCATCGAACCATTGGCGTAATGCTCGTAAGCGATAGCGCCGTCCTGCAATACCATAAATCCGGTGACACCCGTTTGCGCCATATAGTCACGCAGAGTTTTCTGCTCCCCTTCCCACTCGTAAGTGATATTCAGTTCCTGTGGCGTGCGAGGCCACTGTCGGGGGGACTCGGACGGCGCTATACGACGACTTGGCAGCACTTTATGAAAATTGGCGAACCACTGGGCCTCGGTATGAGCGGAGCGAAACGCCACAATTTTATAGGGCGAGTACTCAGACCATGGGCGGAAAAACCATAGCGCCACTGCGATCAATATGAGAGCTACAACAGTAAGCCCGACTTTGGATACCCTTTTCACAAACCCTCTTCTAAAATTATATATATTATTAGATTTGAATCTATTATTTATGCGAACAATAGATAATAATTGATGCCATTACAAGAGGTAAATACCGCGGTGCCTGCATTCGAAAACGTATCACGGCCCACACAAAACACTGTCAGCCCGGAAAAGGCTGTATTTGAGAGGACATTATTATGGTTCGTTTAGCCGATTTGCCCGAATGGGAACAAGAGCATCTTTTGATTAAGTGTGGCCCTCCCCTGGGGCCTACGGCCTGGGTTCACAATTCAAAACCACTGGCCGACAAGCGTATAGCACTGATTACGACGGCGGGACTGTACATTCGGGGAGAAGAGTCTTTTGCCTGGGGTGATTCAACCTACAGGGCCCTGCCTGGAGACGAAGACGCAGGCAACTATGTCATGGGACAGAGTTCGGCCAATTTTGACCGCAGTGGATTTCAGGCAGATGTAAACGTGGTATTTCCTCTGGACCGATTCAATGAATTGGTTTCCGAAAAGACACTTGGATCTCTCGCGTCCTTCCATTATAGCTTTGTAGGGGCCGGGTTGTTGCCCCAACAATATGAATCTTCGGTTAGATCACTGGCGGCCATTCTGAAGCGAGACCGGGTAGATGCTGTTTTTATTACACCCGTTTGCTCCAATTGCACCCAGTCTGCCTGTGCCATTGCTTATTACCTGGAATCCGAGGGTATTATGACCATCACCATTGGCCTCGTGCGCGAGATAGGCGTATCGATGCAGCCGCCGCGGATGCTGTGGACCTCATTTCCCCTGGGACACCCGCTGGGTAAGCCCAATGATGCACAGTTTCAGCACCGGGTTATCCGCCATGCCCTAGACTTGCTGGAACGACCAGAGCCTCCCGTACTGGAGGATTTTCCGCTGGATGTTCCCTACGTCGATGTCATCGATGTGCCGCCGTGTTCCATTACTTTTGCCAAACCCAAGATGGACGCCACCACCTTCCAGGCCAAATTGCAGAATGAACTGCTGTCACTGAGACCCTGGTATGACTTGAGCAAACGCAACCGCGGTAGAACGACCGTAGGCCATAGTGATTCTTCCATCGAAGAGATCCTGACTGGCATGGCACGGTGGCTTGATAACCCCGACGGACCGTTTGTCGACCTGGAATGGTTCAGGCTGGCGATACTGGACGCCAAGGCATTCTACAGCGAGGCGCTGATGGCGCAGCCAGGTGACATAGAAGTCAGGCAGGTGGAAGCCCAGATGTGGAATGAAACAGTGCTTGGTAAAGTGCTGAAAACCTACTATCAGCACTTCGAAAAAGACGCGAGACTGGCTGCGGTATGTACGGCAATAGCACCCAGACAAGCGATTTTTACCTCAACCCATGAATGGGAACCGGGATTTGCCGAGGAGACATTGCGGCGTCGAGGCCAGCTAGAGAGCAAACCTGGAGAATAGGATGACCACACAGGCACTCAAGGTGCCTTTACCGGGCCACCGTAAGGCCCTCACGATGCTGGTGCTGGCTTACGCCCTGTCCATCACGGATCGGATGATCCTGTCAATCCTGTTCCCGGATATTCAGGCAGAATTCGGTATATCCGATACCCAGTTGGGCTTGCTCGGCGGGCTGTCCTTCGCTCTCTTCTACGCCACCCTGGGCATTCCTATCGCCCGCCTGTCGGACCAGTACAGCCGCAAATGGATCATTGCCATCTGCCTTGCCCTGTTCTCCCTGATGACTTTACTCAGCGGCTGGGCAACGGGCTTTGTCATGCTGCTGCTGTTACGCATTGGTGTAGGTATCGGCGAGGCGGGTGTGAACCCTGCCAGCCACTCGATCATCGCTGACTATTTTCCTGCCGAGCGGCGTTCTTTCGCTATGGCGATTCTCATGTTGGGAGCCAATCTCGGCATGATGATCGGTTTCGTGGGCGGCGGCCTGATAGCTGAAAACTATGGCTGGCGAATCGCCTTGATGGTTGTGGGCGCCCCCGGGCTATTGCTCAGCCTCCTGTTTCTGCGTCTTCTTAGGGAGCCACCGCGGGGGTCATTCGAACAGGCCGTTGTCGAACATATATTGGCCGACCAGTCTCCCCCACCCATTCGTGAGACCGCCGCGACCATGTGGGCCAACAAGGCGATGCGGCACCTGTTAGCCGGTTCTACGATCATGGGCATGCTGACCTATGGCCTTACCCAGTGGTTGCCCACATTTCTGATTCGCGGCTATGACATGAGCCAATCCCAAGCGGGCATGATGATGGCCGGAATGTTTGGGATACTGGGCGCGGTTGGTGCCCTGGTGGGGGGAAAATTATCTGACCGCCTATCACTGCGGGGGTTCCAGTACAGTGTGTGGATGATTGCCTTCGTTGGGGTGGTGATGATTCCTTTTTGGGTGATGGCGTTTTTAGCTAACGACTTCACACTGCTGATCGCACTCCTGATTATCCCCGCCTTCACTGGCAACTTTTACCTTGGCCCTACCCTGGCGCTGGTACAGACACTATCCCCAGTCCCTATGCGCGCGGTGGCTTCGGCAATCAAAATGCTGTGCATGAATCTCATCGGCCTGGGGCTTGGACCTCTGATCGTTGGTGCGCTGAGCGATTTTCTTACTCCGCGTTACGGTGACTCGGCCCTCAATGTGGCCCTGGCGATTTTTGTGCTGATCGGTTTCTGGGGAGCGTTTCACTTTTGGCTCTGTGGCAGGGCTCTGGCGCAGCAAGCTCCGACCTGACAAATTACAGCAGGGCACGCACAGTGATGGACACACCCAGCACAGCCAGGGCCAACAACACAACGCGTCGGTAAAGATCACTGCCATAGCGACCGAAAAGATAGTGCCCCAGCTTGTCCCCGATGAAAAGTGCAGGAAAAGCGAGCAGGTAATATTTCACCGACTGTAGCTCTACAATACCAGCGACAGTAAATGAGATCAGGGCCAGCGCCGACGACGCCATAAAAAATGCCATCAGCAGTGCACGACTGCGGGCCGGATCAAACTCGGTGAGCATAGTGTAGACAATCATGGGCGGGCCCGGTATGGCCAGAGCACCGTTCATCAAGCCGGACAACAGTCCTGCCAACCAGGGTGGACCAGCCCACTGCAAAGGACGCTCCGGCCTACCGACAAAAATACCCAGACAAGCTGCCAGTACTGACAGACCCACGCACAACTGAAACAGGGTCATCGGAATTGAAGCGAGGATTAACGCTCCCACAGCCGTGCCGAGACCAGACATTAGCAACAGGGGCAGCATCTGAGCCCAATTTATCAATCGATAAAAGCTACGCAGACTTAACAGACCGATCGTCAGCGCCAGAGCAGAACTCAACACAACGACCTGGGCGGGAGGCATAAACAGCGCTAACACCGGCACTGCCACAAGCGCGAAACCAAAGCCGGTAAAAGACCGCAGCACCGCCGCTACAATTATCGCAGCCCAGACAAGAGGAACTATCGACCAGTCGATGTCAGCAACTCTCACCAACCCGGACCCCCGCGGCCACAGGTCCCGCCCTGCCGCGACTCTCGCGGGCCAGCCAGCTTGGCCAGGTGATTAGCACCTGTTGGCCGGCACAAGCCAATGGTTTTGCGGCTTGCAGTGCTTCTCGCCAGGGTGCCAGCTCTACTAACACCAGACCGTAGAGGCCGCGATGCGCAATAACCGTACCGATAACTGCCTCCTCTACGGTGACCTGCTGCCCAATCATATTCGGAAAGGAAAAAGCATCGGGCTCAACCCGCAGGGGCAGTACTCTCCGGGTGATGGTGTCGAGAGGCGCAGCCAGTTCTTGCGCGATGGCCGCATCAACACAATCGGCATCAATTACTCCCTGGGCATGCAGACTGGCTTCCCGGGGTTTGATGCGCCAACTGCTGACGCCGTGAGCACCGGGTAACACACCCAACTTGTGGGTGTGCCCCTGCCACTTCAGCTCACTGCCCCAGTGGTAGCTCTCGCCATCACTAATCGGCCGCAGTAACCTTGCGCCCATATGCCAGCGAGGATCGGCGTATTTGATATATTGCCCACCTCCCTTGAGGGTGGATTGGTCGGGTAATTCCGCCAGCACTCGCCATTGGTCACTGCAATCGCGCGCGCTGAGGCCAGCGTCCTCACAGAGCGGGGAAAGCAATTCCAACAGGCCCGGGATAAACGACTTTTCGCACTCCAGCAACAGACCATCTTCGCGTGACAAGACGAAAACGTCCGCCAGAAGATAACCGCCTTCATCGAGGATATACGCTAGGACAGGTTTTTTAGTCACATTGGCCAGGGAAACGGTGAGCAAAGGCTGCAGTGTCTCTGCCGCTCTCTCGCCGCCAAGCTTTACTACGCCACGGGATTCAAGCAAATATGCCTGGTCCTGAAAAAGGTTTTGCATGGGAGCCATTGATGCTGCCAGAAGTGAAGGCTGATCAGACATTATTCATCTGCCCACATCTGGTGGTGGGCGGCAGTAGACACCGCCTCCTGAAACAATTCGTCGACCCGAAGGGGACCGCTATTGGTTTCCGAGTGACCGGTCGCATAGCTACACACTTTCTGGCAGAGACCACAATTATCGACCCGCTCCCGGTAGAACTTACAGCGTGCGGCATCGATTTTGTAACGCTCACCGGGCGTCGGTGATGAAATCGCCTGCACCGGGCATATTTTTACGCAGTCAAGGCAATGGGTGCAGTCGTCCACCGGATCAATGCGCCGGGTAGTTTGCAGTGGCGCTTCGGTAAACAGGCAGGTCAATCGGGTGCGGGTGCCGAACTCGGGCGTAATCAATAGGCTGTGGGTACCAATGGTACCCATGCCAGCGGCCTCTGCGACATGCGCGAAGGAAACCGACGCCTTAATCACGCCAGGGCGCATGGGCAAACCGCGACTGGGCAGGGCGATGGTGCGATACCCCTGCTTTTTCAGTAGCCTCGACAGATCGTAATTGGCCTGATCGATTTCTTTGTTTAATTGATTGACGTGTGGGGCGAGCAACTCACCGGTTTTGACGCTGCCCGCATACTTTATCGGGTGCTTGATCAGGTTCATGACCTCGGAATCGTATTCCATCCCCAATACCACACAGGCTTTAGCCGAGGGCAGGAAGGTTTTTACGCCATATAACAAGTCCGGGTGGGAGTTTTCATCAATCGCGACAACGCCAAGCAGGTCTGCACCAATATACTGACGGGTTTGTTCAACCCAGTGCGAGCCGAAGGATTCATTCTTCGACTCCGTAGCATCAATTAAACTTATCAGGTTCACTACCGCTAGCCTCCGCGCTTAAAGCAATGCCTTGAGATCTACCCGACAGGTCTCAAAGGCGTCGTAATCCAGCTCAGAGCCGATACCGGGCTCGGGTGATAGTAACGCCTCACCGTCTACAATCTGCATGGGGTTGACCAGTATATCTGACACCAACTTGTCCGGGCCTGAAAATTCCCCGGCGGGTTGCACATGCGGGCAGGCGCAGGCCAGCGCCAGTTCATGCAGTGACGCCGCACTGGTCTGAATGCCGTTACCCATTTCTACCCGAATACCGGCGGACACACACAGAGCGATGATTTCACGGCACTTCTGGTAGCCGCCGTTTTTGGCGATTTTAAGCTTAACCACGTCCGCCGCGCCCGCCTGTATCACTCGTACCATATCCTGCAGACTGTGTACCGACTCGTCCGCCATCAATGGGATATCGATGGCATCTCGCAGCCTAGCCATACCCTCGATGTTCCAGCCAGCGAGGGGCTGCTCAATATGATCGAGATCGAAGGGTTCGAGTTTACGGGCAAGGCTAATCGCGCCGCGCACATCGGTATCGAAAACGCTATTGGCGTCGGTACGAATGACGATATCGGGACCCACCGCCTCACGCACCAGCCGCACCCGGTCAACGTCGAGACAGGGGTTACCGATCTCACCTATTTTCAATTTGATAGTTTTGAAGCCACGGTCTACATATTCCCCTGCCGTTGCCGCCATACCCTCGGGCGTATCCGTACCAATCCCCCCCACCACTGGAAAGCGATCGCAGACCCTTCCGCCCAACAAATCAACCAGTGGTCGTTTGATGGTTTTTGCCGCTGCGTCGTATACAGCCATCTCTAGCGCTGCCTTGGACCAGCGGTTGTCTAACGTCCACAGTTTGTCCATAATCTGCGCGATTCTGGCGACGTTGAAGACACTCTCACCAATCACCGCCGGACCAAATACAGCTTTGATCAGATAGATCATACCCAGCGGTGTATCCGCACCATACCAGCCCGGGGTCAGAAAAACTTCGCCGATACCCTCAACGCCGTCCTCGGTACGCACCCGCACCAGCAGACCGTGATAGTCCATACCACTATAATCCTGGCCGCCCATGCTATAGGTTTTCTTCGGGGCTATTTTGATTACGTCTACATCGACACTGGCGATAATACCTGCGCTCGCCGGGTCATCGATGGTGCGGTCTGGAGGAATAAGATTCATGCTGGCACATTCCGGAGGAATTCATAATATTTAATAACACTAGATTAATGGAGTCAACTCTATTTTTAGTGCTCGAGCCCAAATTCTGCGTATACTAGCTCCATCTCAACTGCAGCAGTCGAACTCAACCATGCCAGAAATCAACGAACTGTTGCCCAGGGAAGAGCTTGAGGGGATGTCCCGCCGGGAACGCAAGAAACAGGAAACCCGCTGGCGTATTTACGAAGCGGCTGTGACCCTCTTCTCCAAGCAGGACTATGACTCGGTCAAGATCGAGGATATCTGTGAGGGAGCTGATGTTTCCAATGCGGCCTTCTTCCAGCACTTCGCCAATAAAGCGTCAATTATCCTGACCTATATGGAGATATTGAAAACCACTATTGGCGCGAAACTCGCCGCCTTGGGCAATGCAAGCAGCACACAGAAACTGGAGCTCGTCAGTCGCGAAATCGCGAAGAGCAACGAAGAGACCGCCTCTTTCAGAGCGCAAATTTTCGGCGCGATCACCACAGGTGGTGCTGCACTGGACCTGGAACACATCGACACCGGCATCACTGGCACCCTGGCCGACATCATTCGTGGGGGGCAGGCCAGTGGAGAGTTCAGCAATAAATGGCACCCAGAGGTGGTTGCAGCAAGCCTAGTGGGTTCCTGGCTTGTTCTGCCGCTGGCTGCAAAATCGTCCTCTTTCCCCAAAAAACCGCACAACGAGTTATTGGAGATTATACTGACGGGCCTGAGTAACTAGCAGCGCGCACGGCCACTTGAAACGCTCACTGGTAAGTTCGGCCGACAGTGAGCGGGGTTAGCGTTGTTTGTTATGCTAGGTCTCCTCTACCAGAACAGAAGCGCATTTTGAGTTTTGCACTCCAGTAAAGGCTGCACTTTGCACAGATTTCGATGAGCCAAAAGCCTTCGACATTCACCGAGCAGACCGTCAGGATCTCAGTCGCGATATACGCTCCTTCGGTATAGGCCGTCACAATTGCCGTGACATGAATCTGGCAAAAATGGAAATGACAGTAATGCTGGAAGAAATTCTCTGCCGCATGGATAACATGCAGTTCAATGGTCCTGTGATCTACATGAAGTCAAATTTCGTGCAGGGTATCAAGGAAAGGTCGATTACCTTCGAAATGCGCAGCTCATAACGTGAGGCCTCGTATCTGACCCTGTAATCTCCGCTTACTCAGCAGTAGCACCTGCTGCTATATTCAGCACATCGGAAGACCGCAGCGCGCCCATTAATTTATTCTGCTTGCCCTGACTCAGCCAGAGAAAGTTCCGAGGGAGGCCCAAGCGCTGACAGGATTGTGCTGCCGGGCCTTTTAAGTCTGGAATTATTTCGGCAAGCTTGGCCATGGCTTTGACCACTATGCGTCCAGCGTGGCTCAGATTATATTCCGGGCCGAGCTCCAGTCGCTCACGGACAATTGGCGGAAGGATATCGACGGCCGCGCAGGCAATATAATGCCCCAGTTTTTCCGGCATATGTTGATCCTTTGCCGAGGACTCCACAATTTTGAGAAATTCGATGTTTATTTCATGCGGCTCGAAGCGCCTCTCCAGTTGCATCATCATGCTGTAGAAATCATCAACAGATTTTGGACGCCTCTGAACACCATAAAGTTTACTGACCTCAGGTCCCTCCCCAAAATAGCAATCCTTGTCGGTCTGGCTCAGCGGTGCAGCGAAGCGATCATAGGCGGTGAGAAATCCAAAACTTGCGGTAGCACCAACCCAGTCGATGAGTTCTGGGTCTAACGCACGATATTCTGTCCCGTCCGGGGTGGTACCTGCGACCCGGGCATGCATTTTATTGATGCCGGATATCACACTTTGGGCCGCGCTCGCGGGGCCATAGGTACCGATGGCGGCGGCATATCCCGTGCGTTTTGCTCGGCCTACCGGGTCTACTTTGAACGTTGAGTGATCCCAAACACCACTTCGAATACGCGGCTCAGCGAATTCCAGCAATACGGCGCAAATGCCGCCTATTGCTCCAGTAACCGGGTTTTTGGAAATTCGCCAGGTGACAGAGTCCGGTGCGACGAGGGCGGGCTCACCATGCGGTTGAGTAAAATCGAGTTTCCAGCCCATATAGGCACTACGCTTTG
>TARA_B110000503_G_scaffold64513_1_pt1 | contig 13966 bp, 16 predicted proteins | sample TARA_B110000503 | Tara Oceans TARA_B110000503 (sample SAMEA4397472) | marine metagenome | biome: Polar Biome; feature: [SRF] surface water layer (ENVO:00010504); material: water (ENVO:00002006), including particulate matter (ENVO:01000060) such as... | depth 5 m | reverse complement strand
TATTTTTTAAAAACAGGTTGTAATGTTAAATCTTTATATGTTTTGTATGATCCACAATCTTCATTAAACTCTTTAATTTTACTATTAAAAATGTTAATACCGGTTTTCGCATCTTCTGGTGTCATGTATATATGATATCCAATACATTCTAGTTCGTCCTCATTATACATTTTATCAATATGTCTACCATCGTATATCATAGGTCTTGCCCAATTCACAAAATCAATGTCATTTGTTAAAATCATTCCACCTTTTCCAATATTGAGAATTTTCCTATGATGAAAAGAGAGTATTTGGTACATATCGTTTAAGTACATTCCTTTTCTGAATCTACAAGCCGAGTCTACGATTGGGAGGGGGTATAAGGTATATTCGCCGCTCCATTCTAACTCAATAAATTTGGGAGTGTTCCCACTGTGAATGATTTGCATTGGGACTGATGCGTAAGTGTTTTTAGGAATACTAATTTCTCTATCTTTGACTTTAAGGTATTCTAAAACCAATTTAATTGCGTTGGAATTACTATCACATGCCACCCCGTATTTTGAACCGCAGTACTCCGCGATAGTACTTTCAAATTCCAACACTCGGTCCCAATCGTTATTTAGTTTCATACTATTTTATCTATTGCTTTTTGACCATCAAACCAGTACAAACTCCTATGTGGGTTGTCGTTTGTTGAATTTGAAGTATAATAAAATAATCTGAATCCGTCTCTGTATTCTCCCTCATCACAGGTGATTGGGTTTGGGTGTCCGTGAAAACCATATTCATCGTATTGCCACATAATGCAATTTCCCCAGTTTGGAAAATATTTTTTAACACATTCTTTATTTTGTTTGTCCCACATTTGAATGTCTCCGTTATATGTTTCTTTCCAATCTTTGTTTAAATAAATAATCAAAGTCAATTCCCTATTTAATTTAATTTCGTCCTGCCAATTAAAATCTGTATGTATTTTTAAACTATAGCCTTTCCCACATCTCATATAACCAGCTCCATGTAAATGAATATCAGGTATTAAACCTTTAATTTCTGTTACACTTTCTAACCATTTCACAAATTCTGTCGAATGTAAATAAGAAACTAATTCAAAAGCAACAGGTGTATCTTTTTTAGTGTATTTTGACCATTCAAACATTGCAGACCCATTCCTATCAAAAAATTTAAAATCAGTTTTTCTATTTTTAAAAAGCAAATTTAATTCACCTTTTAATTTAGTTGTAATATTATCATCTAAAAAATTTGGGAAATCCCATTGGTTTATTGGGTCCGTATATTTTGAATATTGTTTATTAATGTTCATTTCCAAAATTCCAAATCTGATTATATTATTTTAGCTCTAAATCTCTTAAATGATATTTGCCTATCTGTTACCATTATTGCATCATTTAAGAATAGGTCATTTGGATTTGATGTTATGTATTTTTCTAATTCAGTACCAGCTAATAATTCTCTTTTAACAAAGATTAAATTTCCACTCATACAAACTAAACTGTATCCTTTTTTTGTTGCTAAGTTTACCGTAGACTTAAAACTACTACTAAATTTAGTTCCATCATTTATGTATTCCTCATCAAAATTTAAAAATGGATTTATTTCTATTATGACTATATTTGGTTCATAATCTTCTAAACTATTCCAAATATGGTAATCTTTATTGTCAATATCAATACTTAAAATGTCAAAACATTTATCGAGCTTTGTTTCTTTTAGTATATTATCTAATGAATTAAGTCCGGATGCTTCAACTTCCTTATTAAACAAGTGTATGTTTAAATTTTTTGGTAGTTCGATATTATTTCTTTCAATATAAACACCAAACCAGTTATAGTTTTCAACTAAATTAAATGTGTTAGAAAATATAATTCCACTCATTCCAAATTCGCAACTTTGCTTATTTGTTAAGTTTAAGGTTTCAATGAGGTATTGCAAAATACCGTCCTCACCAAATTGAGAGTGTATACTATAACCCTTATTAATCATAATAGATTACTTTTAGTTAGGTCTTCGTAATTAATAAAGATTAAACCGCTTTTCCTATACCCTTTTGTTATTTTAGTTATTTCGTGTATTCTATTAGACTTGAAACAATATGGAACGCCGGGTACTTTATTGACTATTTCATCGGGACTGTATAGGTTATAATGACCTCCTTCGTAATTATCATTTATGTGAAACCCAACAACATATGCTCTATTTTTATAATCCCTTTGGACGGAATCAATATGTTTATCGAAGTAATCGCCGATATTATATTTGTGTATAATTAAACTATGGTATCTACTTTTGAGTTTTTCATTAGTTTGCTTTTCAAACCAATTTAATAGTTTAGTGATTATACCTATTTCATCATTCATAAGAACGGCATATTCGTAACTTCTATCATTAAAGTTTCTATGTTCCGTATTTTCCCAAAAAGATTGTAAAAATTTTAATTCAATATCATTATACAATGGATGAATGTACTCCTCTTTCATATTTCTATTTTGTAGCCCGTGGGAGAATCGAACTCCCATTTTGCGGATGAAAACCGCATGTCCTAACCGTTAGACGAACGGGCCCCGTACTGTAATTGAGGTATCTTTTAAACTAAGTGATCGGCTAGTACCTTTTCTACTGCAGATTTAGCAACCTCCCAGCTAACCGGTCCGGTCTCATCTTCATATTGAACAGGGTCTTTACGGCCAAGTTTAATAAACGCTTCAATTCGTTCTACTGAGGAGGCTGATTTATAATCTGAGTTACCTGATGGGTAGGGTTTGTATGAGGTGTTAGTTCTTTTATAAACTTTATCAAAGTCTATATCTAATTCCTCACATAAAGTTTGACCATCTTGTAAAATACCAAACTTATCAGTTGATAAATACGGTGTAAAAAACCCTACTCTTTCAGCGTCCCAATTTCCTATTCTAAATGCTGCATCATCAGCATCTCTGAATTCTTGTCTACAGTCTGGGTATATTGCATGATCTCCTGCATGGATTCCTAGTGCAATGTCTGTTTGAGCTTGAGTTTTATTAGCTATAGATAAAGCTACTGCTTGAGTAATAGAACTAAATATTTTATTTCTATTAGGTACAACAGTTGCTTTCATATTATCCTGCTCATAATGACCTTCTGGAACATCTTTTCCTCCGTCAACTAGAGCTGAGTCTAGCAATTTAGCTAAACCTTTGAGTTCAATTAACTGATGTTTTATTGAAAAACCGTTAAGTTTTAGATAACCTACTAGTGAAAGCGCTCTTTCAAGCTCAACACTATGTTTTTGTCCGTAATGAAAAGACAAAGCAGTTACCGAATCATATTCTTTTAGAGCACGTAAAAGTAAAGTAGAGGAGTCCATCCCTCCAGATAAAGACACTACAACATTTTTTTTCATTATAAATTAAATTAAATTTTGCCAGGTATTCTTAAGCGTATAGGCAAACGCTATTTCTATAATATAGTACTAAATGATATATAAATCAACTTTATATTAAAATTGTTTAGTTGTTTTTTTATCTTTTTTACAATTACCACATTCTTTGTTTGATGGGCTGTTTATTGAACCACACCAGTAACATTGCCATGCTAATATTTTCATAAACTATTTTATGTTAAGTAATTCTTTTTTGACTTCCTTATAAAATTGTTCTGCATCATTAGATATATACATACCCCGTTCTCTAGATATGTTTAGTATTTCATCAACTGATTTTATTGCTAATTCTTTACTGCCGAATGTAGAAATTAAATTTTTTGTTTTTATTTTATATTTCATTTATTTTATTTTTGCTGCAAGGGATGGATTCGAACCATCACGAGGTCTTTAGCTAAAGGACAAAAATTAATTTGTGGTCAACCCGATATCCTTAGTTTATAAATTTATCCTCACCCCCGAGACAGGAGGGCATGTCTGCCAGTTTCATCACCCTACATTCTATTACCCTATAGGTCTATAGAAGTGAGAGAAGTCATTTGTTTTTGTATATTTTGCCACTTCTGCACATACTCTTGAATAGAATTAAAAGTAGTGACTTCACCATAATTTAACAATTCATTAGATACTTTAAGAAGTGCTTGATTAAAAGATGAAGGGTAACTTATAGTTTTAATATACTTGGTATTTTTTTCACCTTTTTCAACTCTTTCATAGACTGTATAACCTCCGGATTGAGACTTAGTGATAAAAAATGGCTCCATAACTGGATCTTGTATAAGTATATCGCCTACTGGTATTGAGTTTGGATTTCGTAACATTTGCTTGTTTTGATTTAAGTTAAAATTAATTCTTCTAATTGTTGTTCACTAATTCTTCCTGATTTGGTCACTATACTTCCGTCTTCTTTGATAAAGACGGTATAGGGTATACTTCTGACTTTATATTGGGCAGGTTCAGGACTATCGGTGTCTATATTAATTTCTACAAATTCTATTTGATCACGGTACTTATTAGATACTTTTTTAAAAATAGGTTCATAGCTTTTACATGGTCCACACCATGGAGCCCAGAATTTAATTACTTTTTTTGTTTCCATACCCTTTGACTCCTTTTCTTTCGTAAAATTCTGCTTTTGTTTCTTTATTAGTTGCTTTCGGAATGTCTGTACTTTTTCTTTCGATAGTACCCAACCATTCGTATAATGCTTTCATATTTTGTTTTGGGGAATTCTTTGACATAGTTACTTTTTTATATACTTAAATATACGAACTTCTCCCATGAAAAGCAACTTTTACCATGTTTTTATTTTAATACAATAGTAATCTTACTAGCCATCGCAAGAAAGGCAATCTTCAGAAGTTCTACTCCCTATATCTCCGTTAATAACAGAATCAGTTCTTAGGTAATATAGTGTTTTTACCCCTAATTTCCAAGCTGTTTGGTGAACTAAGTTGATAAACTTAGGACTATCTGTTGGGTCAAATGCTAAATTTAAAGATTGAGTCTGATCTATATATTTTTGACGAACTGCTGCTTGCTCTACTAATCCTAGCTGATTTATTTCAGCAAAAGTAAGAAAGATTTCTTTATCCTCTACCGGCATAACATCTTCGGGTAGATTAGCAACCGAGCCTCTATCTCTCATAATTTGATCCCATACATCTTCTGTGTTTGCTCCTTTTTCTTCTAAATACGATTCTAAAGCTGGGTTTTTTCTAATGAAAGTACCTTTAGCTGAATTAAATGTATATACATTGGCGGGAACTGGTTCAATTCCGGCGGATATTCCTCCGATCAGTGTACTATTTGATACTGTAGGTGCAATAGCAATTAAATGACTGTTTCTCATACCCGTTCCTTTACACCATAAAGGTTCTCCGTATTCTTCGGCTAGTTTTCTTGAAGCAGCTTCAGCTTCATTCTTAATTTTAGAGAAAATTTGATGAGTGTATGATGTAGCAGCTAGAGAAATAAAAGGTATTCTTTCATTCTGCAAAAAGGTATGCCATCCTAGTACTCCTAACCCGATTGCTCTTCCTTTTTTGGCTGATCTATTAGACCTAACTAATGAATCTTTGCCGTTTGTTTTGATTAAAAACTCTTCCATAACTCCGTCAAGGAAGTAAACCGCAGTTTCAATTAAATCTGTATTCTTCCATTCATGCCATTTAGTTATGTTAACTGAAGATAGACAGCAAATGAAAGAATGTTCTTCATCTGTGTGTAATGTAATCTCTGAACAGATATTTGTCATTGTTACATTAAGATTATTTCTTGTATATGCAGGAGGATTTGCATTATTTACGTTATCCTTAAACATAATATAAGGTTCCCCTGTTTCGACTCTAGATTTAAGTATTTCTACCCATAGCTCCATTGACTCAGGGTCTCTCCTATCGAGTTTATGCATAAAATTATCATCCACTACTATACACTGATGTAGGTTTAGACACTGTCTGTTAGGATCTCCTTTCGGTCTTCTAATTTGTAAAAATTCTTTGATATCTGGGTGATTAATATCTAGATTCACAGATGCTGCTCCTCTTCTCACTGCTCCTTGGTTAGTTGCAATGATGGTAGAATCATAAATCTTTGCCCAAGGAATAACTCCTTCGGATTGTCCGGTTTCTCCGTTACCTATCTTTTTACCTCTTCCTCTAACTTTTGAAAGTCCGATTCCAACACCTCCACCCATTGAGGTTAATCTCATTAACTCAGCATTTGTCAATCCAATACCTCGGATTGAATCAGGAGTATCTATTCCAAAACAAGAAATAGGTAAGCCACGATCGGTTCCGGTATTAGAAAGAACCGGTGATGCTAGATTTAACCAACCTTTCCACATATACTTGAAAAACTTAGATTCTAGATCAAGTCTATCTAATCTTTTTGCTACCGTGGATGCAACCCTTTTATATGCTGTTTTTGGAGTTTCATTAGGAAGTAGGTAACCTTTTGATATTGTTGCTAGTGAAATCTCGTTCATCCACTCTGGATAATCTTTACCTAACTCCCATTTGGAAGTGTCTACTGTAATACTCATAAAATAATTATATTTAAAATGCTGAACTCCAATCCATATGCCCTTTGGCATAATTTGTAACTCTATTTGCAAAGAAATCTGTTTGCTGTTTACCAGCTATAACTGCATCAAACCATTTCATAGTCTTCAACGCTCCTTTATCAATTTCTGTTGAAGGGATTAAAGGTTTTAGACCTAAATCTCCCATCTTAGTATTAACTCTATGTTTAATAAAGTTTTTAATTTCATCTTTAGATAAGTTTTCTAAATCTCCCATCTCAAATACTTTATCAATAAAATCAAACTCTAATTTAATAGCAAGTGTTGCTGCTACTCTAATATCCTCTTCTAACTTCTCGGTCTTAAATTCTGGATGTTCCTTCATTAGTGTTCTGAATAACCAGCAGCCGGCCTCTGAGTGAAGTGATTCATCTCTTACAGACCATTCTACTATCTGTCCGACTCCTTTGAGAAGGTTTCTCATCTTAAACGAAAGTAACACTGCAAAGGATGAGAACAAGTTAACACCTTCTGTGAAGGCAGAGAAGATTGCAAGAGAGACAGCTCTTTGGTGCCAGTCCGGTTCATCGTGTGAATCTCTTACATCCATCAATGATTGAATCTTAGCCATCGTAGATTCATCTTCTAAGAATTCAGCAAAGTTATCTAATCCTAACTGTTCGTTAAGTAGGGAATAAGCTTCTGCGTGAATTGTTTCAAACGAACCAAAAGTAACACCCATTGCTATGATTTCTGGTTTTCTAAACCATTTAGTAACCAGCCCGGTCCAGTAATCATTTACTACTGTTTCGGTTTGTGCGAAACCTTTTAAAATACCACCAATTAGGTTCTTTTCGTGGGGTTTTAAGTTAGAACTCCAATCTGTTACGTCTTGTGCCATTGGTACTTCTGTGTGTAACCAGTGAGCTTGTTGCTGTTTTAACCAGTAGTCAAAAGCTTGTGGGTATTCAAAAGGCTTGTAAACGACTCTTTCCTGTAGTAGGCTCATATATTGATAGGTAATTGTAAATTGAGATAAAAAAAATCCTCGGGTCTTATCTACAAGGCCGTCAAGGATGTAGAGATAAATATGGTATATATTTTAATTTAAAACAAAATATATATTAAATCTTCTCAAATAATTTAGTTAATTTGGCTTGGGATATAGAAAAGTTATTTTCACCATTAGGTCCCAGTTCTTCAAATAAGTCTGCCTTACCTTGAAATTCAATATGACCGTTATTGGTATCCATTGTAACGTTATAAGTCATGCCGTCTTGGCCATATCTATTTTTCATTACATGCACTCTTCCTGTACCGAGAACTTTATCTTCTTTTTGTCTAGATAAAGATAGACATAAGTCGGCGACCATCATTTTATCGTAAGAACCAGCAGCTTTATCACCTTCTATAATATTATCTTTGGCTCCCATTCGATTTACCTGTGAGGGAGTAAGTATTGGAATCTTTAATTCCTTAGCTAAACCTTTTGTAGCAATAAACACATCGTCAATTTCATCTTTACGTTCTGCATATTTACCTTTCGATGGTGCTCTGAGGTAATCAACGTAGTCTATGATTACTAGATCAGGTTTATGTCCCATATCTATACATTTCTGTATATGAGATTTGATAGTATTAACAGTAGCCATTTTAGGGGCATACTCTTTTACAATTAATCTACCTTTTAGCCCACTTACTATCTTTTCTACTTCTTTTCTATGTTTATTGACTTCATCAATAGAGTACCCTGTTAGGTAGCAGTCAAATCTCTTACCTACGTAATCTTCTCCTAATTCTAAAGTATAAAAATTAACCTTATACCCCAACTTTACAGCATGGGCACCTGCGGCAACCATAGTCCAAGACTTACCCCCACCGGGGTTACCAAACATTATAATTAAATCACCAGGTCCCCAACCTCCCTGTATGGCATCGTTGAGTATAGGCCAAGGAGAGGCGATCGTGGGTCTGTAATCTACTCTGTATCTAGTTTCTACATCTATATTATACTCATGACCGATATTTTTATCCATACCGGCTTTCATAGCCTTTTCTATCATGTTTCTAATACCGTCGAAATCACCATCTTTAAGTAAATCCGCTGATGCTAGTATTGCTCCTTTCATTTCCTGGTTCTTACAGAAAGTCGCAAATTCATCTTGTATGTATTTTAAATCATCTTGGGAAGCTTGATATGAATTCCTAAGCTCTTCTTTTAAAGCAACTTGCAGTACATCATTTTCAACTTTTTGAAGTTCTACTTTAAGAACATCCATAGTAATAGTGGTATGGTACTTGTCAAAATAAGATACAGTCTGATTAACTATCCACTTATGTGCATCAGAATCAAAATAATCATCTCTCAGTACATCACGTACATTAAGAAGAAAAGTTTTATCTGTTAGGAGCGACCCTAGTACTTTTAATTGGAATCCTTTTCCGTAGAGATTGAGCTTTTGTAATGTCATATGAAACCTATTTTTTAATAACCGTTAATCCTCTAAAATTTTCTAACCAAGATTCTGTATTCTTAGTTATTCCTTCGATCTTGTCGTGTTGCAGCATATGGAGGAACGCACCTGTCTGCAAACTTTTAACTTCTTCCTTCAATACGTTAAATATATGAAGAATTTCGTTCTGATCCAACACTGTTTCATGAAGATTCATTAATTGGTAATTTCTTTCTACTTGAGACCACTCATGAATGATTTTTGGGAAAATTTTCTTACCGTCTAAGTTACTCTCACACACAGAGTAAATATAATCTAAGGTGACTGCCTTGTCGGTAATAATGTCCGGAAATACAGATATTATTGTTTTTATACCCAAGCCTTTAACACCTGCTAGATTATCAGAATTATCACCCAGTAGGGCTTTAACTATATTATAGTTCTGAGGGGGTACTTGCAGCTCTTCGGTTATATTCTCATGGGTAAAAACTTTCTTTTTTACCGGGGCGTATACCTCTGTATTCTCATTTACTAATTGTAGAAAGTCTTTATCCGAAGATACAATGGTACACTTCTTATTATTAGAAGAAAACTTATTAGCAAGGTATGCGATGATATCATCAGCTTCTAGTTTTTCTATCATTAACTGGTGTACTGGTAGTAATTCAAGATAATCTTGAGTTCTATATAGCTGTGAAATTAAAGCTTCGGTTTCTTCTGCTTTATTATCATAAAGTCCCCAATGAGTAATCCTAGTAGTTGCTCTTTGGGCTTTATAATTTGGATCTATATTTTTCCTATTTCCGGAGCCTCCTTTACCGTCCCAAACCACAACAACTCTTGTTGGATCAAATATACGAGTCACAAAAGCAAGTGATCTTAAAAAACCAATCAGACCACCAACGTGGTGGCCTTCTGGGTTCATAGATTTGATTAATGAGAAGCTACGAATAAGCATATTCATGGCATCTATAATCAGTATGTGGTCGTTTAATTCTCGGGGTGGTGATTCTTTTAAGTTAGCTACTAATTTTGAGTAGTCTTTCATGAATCTAATATACCTGGTATTATTACTACATCTTCGAGTTCATCTCCTTCTTCAATTAAGTCAAAGTCCATACTTCCTACTAGCTTTAACCAGTGCTCTTTATGAGTATCTCTATACTTATCAATGGCTTTCTTATCGTCTGGTATAAATCCGTGTGATGTCATTACAACTTTACCTCTAGATTGTACTCCTCCGATATGGTTCTTTTCGATCTGGATGTTTGTTCTTTTAGCAAACTCAACTTGAAGACCATCCTTTACAGCTTTGATCTTAGAAGTTCCAGGATTAGTAATATTACCGAAAGTAATTACTAGGGTAGCATCATACCACATAGACATTCCTCCTTTATTCTGTAACTTAGGCTGACCCATCGGGTGTTCGGGTTTCATAGTCCAAACCTTATTGATAGCTACTAACGTATTGGTATAGGGGGAATTTTCTTTACGTGATAGTAGAATCTTTTGATTCAAATTATTACCAAATTGAGTAGACATTGCTCCTGCATTCCATTCATTGTTATTCTTATTAGAACGTACTGATAGGTCACAAGGTATAGAGCCGATTGAATCCCAGAAGAAACATAAGTCAAAAGGTAGGTTACCTTTAGCTTGTTCATCCATTAAATCAGCCATATGGACTGCTACCTCTTCGATAGTATTTAATGAACCTCTATCTGCATATAAGAAATGACCTTCGTAGTCTGTTACAACTCCGTTTGCATCTTTTACTTCATCAAACTCTAGTCCCATCTCTTTAGCATGGTCCCAAGACCATTTCATTTCGGAGATTATAAAAACCGGCAGTATACCGGCTTTTTGAGCATTTACAGCAGCTTCTAGTAGGGCAGTTGTCTTACCGGTATCACTATGACCTCTTAATAAGGTGATGTGTCCGGTTGGGATTCCCGGTAAGGAAGTAATGTCTTGGAAAGCTTGTGATAAAGGTATCCATCCCTGCTCTTTAAATTTAACAGAAGATTGTGAAAAACCTTTTTTCTTTTTGAAATTTCCAAGATTGAAGTTACTTCTAACTGCTTGAGTTGCTTTATCTTGAGTATCTTTACTTTTCGCCATTATTCGGAAAATAGAGCGTCAAAATCCATTGCAATCGTTTTACTGCTTGCTGCTGCTGTCTCTAAGGTGAAATCAGTTTTCTTCTGAGTTACATTAGGAGTTGAAGGAGCATCAATACTATCAATACCGCCTGGTGTGGCAGATTGATTATCATCAACAGATCCTGGTGTAAGGTGATTCTGAAGAGCTTTTTTAATATACTCATAATCATATTGTCTATGTACTTCTACAGGATTAGGTTGAGTTTTCAACCAAGTATCTACTAATTCGTTATTGTTTGATAAGGCTGTCTGTTTAGGTTTAATACGAACTGTGGTTACCGGGTATGGGTTACCTGTAGCCATTTCAACTACTAGATCCCAGCCATTTATCACATCTGTAAAGTCTCCTACGTCTTCATCTTCCGCTAAAGCTAATAAAGCCTTATAGATGGTTACTCCAAAACCCCATAGTCTAACTCCTTTATCTTCTTCTCCTCTTACTACTACAGGAGCAAATACACGAGTTTTAGGTTGTAGCTTTCCTGATAGTGACCAGTTGTCCTTATCGTTCGTTTTTCGCAACTCCTTAACAAACTCTTCAATAGGGTCTTGCTTACCAAAGTTTGATAAAGCAACCATCGGAAATTTACCGACTCCGTAATGAAAAGTTAATTCTTTAAAAGGAAATGCAGGATCAAAAGCAGAAGGAACGATACGAATCGTCTGCTTACCTAATTCGGGTTTCCAAAAAATTGTGGAATAGTCTGTCTTTTCTTCTTGACGACCATTATTATTTAAGGCCTCTAGCTTAGCCTTGATAGCATTCAAATCCATAATATAACATTTAGGTTAAAACTTATTTTAATATAATATAAGAAATTTTTATCAAACTACCAACTATAGTTCAATAATTTGGTGTAATTTTGTATTGACTCGTCTTAATTCCGGGCCTTTAGTAAGCAAAATACAATTTGTGTAGTCACCCCAGTTAACCCTAAAGGAGGAATCTAACTGGCCGTCATTTAACTCTTTTATTAAGGTGTTAAGAGCATTTATAGTGTAAAGAGTATTCGATTCTTTTTTTCTATGTACTAAGATTGTGTTTTCTAGAAAATTAGAAACATTTCCAAAATCTACATTGTATGTACAGATATATTCATCCTGACTTTTTGAGTAAAGAACAAAAATTTTATTATATATAATTTTGTACCTACCTTTTATAGTAGAAAGTACTTCCTCCAGCTGATTTTCAGTTGAAAAAGTACAGAACAGTTTATTACTCATATCTTCACTTAGATAAAAATCGTCGATATCATAATCGAACGCAGGGCTTATAACATTTGGCATTGTATATAAATATTAAACTGTTTTATAAAACTAGACTTTGACTGTATTTAAACTTAACTGGGTATTTATTTGTTTCTTCTAGTATTAGTCTTAGGTCTTCTAGTGTATTTTTACCGTCTTCTTTACTAAAATCAAATAATATTGCATCGTAGGTGTATAAAGCTACTTTAGTCTTTTTGTCCTTTAAGTACCTTACTACATTCTTTAATATAAGTATATTTCTTGAGGTTTCCAAGCTTTGCATCATATAATTCATTAATTTAGCAGGATGCATGTCTTTTAGCTCTTTTGTGAAAGGTTTTGAACTGTGTGGATTGAATACAACCCCAGTTCTTTCGTACTGTTCCCACATCTCATCAATATACCTCTGTATTAGTTTAAATATTTCTAAATTTCGATGTTGGTCAGGTATTTTCCCGTAAATTGCCTGGAAGTTTATCTGTTTTGCTTCTAAATATTGCTCTTCGGTGATATCTTCGGTTCCAAAATAGTTTTTAGCTAATTGTTTATGTGCTGATTCTGATGTTAAAGGGAAGTTTATCTGCTCACATAAAAGACGCAGATGATAACCGTCAAAATCAAACTCAACAAAGAAATCATTCTGCGGTTTGAAGCATTTCCTGTGTTCTTCAGTTTTAGGTATTGCAGCAAAATTAACACTGTTAAAGGAATTAGTAGGTCTGGATGTTGCATTGTATAAATTATAAGAAGTTAAAACTACGTTGTCTATAATACTATATTCGGGTTGTCGAGGGGAGAGTAGGTCTTTAAATGCCTGATAATGTATTCCTAGTCCGGTTTGCTCTATTAAGAAGAATACATTTGTGGCTGTTGTGTTGTAGTATTCGAATCCGGATGGAATCTCTAAAGTAAAATATTTTTCTAGGTAAAGATAGTTACTATCGCATTTTTGGTGCAATATAGAAATAGGTATTAGGTGGTTTATATTTTTAAATTCACTAAATTTATTATAAAACCAATTTACAGTATTATTTTTACTAGGAATTTCTAATCTATCATACTTCACCATGGAGTAGAGTAGTGATAGATCTATGGCATGCTGTATATTAAAGTGATAGAGAGCGTTTTTCTTGTCTAGTACATAAAGTGTACGGTAGGCAGAAAGAATATCAGAGACACGTTCTTTTGTTATATTAAGACCCTCTTCGTGATTGATTGGAACTATGTAACCCTCCTTATGGTCGACAGGTCTGATGTAGACAGCTACTGTGGTGGTGAGCTTTGGATGGTAGAGATCATGAGAGGATATAACCTCAACATATCCTCCTTTGCTTCCGTAATTTTTTAGGAGCGTTAATTGCTCTTCTGATTCTGCTATATAAAACACTTAGATAACCTTTTCATTAAATATAATGAAAATAATCTAATTTACAAACTCATCGTATGATTTTATAAAGTTTTTTATTCCTATTACGGTTTTTTCTGCGATTTCTACGGCTTCTTTATTTTTTTGAGAAGCTCCAATATATGTAAACCCGTTTTTTTCTATATTTTCTGCAGGTGCTTTGATAATCCACTTTATGTTGGTACCCACCGTATAGTTCTCTTTAATCATTTCGGTGTACTTATTTTGCTTTACCTCAATAATCTTTTTGGT
>TARA_B110000503_G_scaffold31405_2_pt1 | contig 13974 bp, 11 predicted proteins | sample TARA_B110000503 | Tara Oceans TARA_B110000503 (sample SAMEA4397472) | marine metagenome | biome: Polar Biome; feature: [SRF] surface water layer (ENVO:00010504); material: water (ENVO:00002006), including particulate matter (ENVO:01000060) such as... | depth 5 m | reverse complement strand
AAGTTTGCGTTTGTTATTGCCTTTTCAATTTCATGTAGCATTTTTTTTTCCCAGGGCTGAACAGAAATTGTTCTTGCATCTGTTGTGTTCACGTTAGCCACTTGAGAAAGCGGTGTAGGTGATCCGTAATAATCTACCATGACGGAAGATAGCATGATAGGGCTTGCTTTTCCTGCTCTAATTTTAGCAAATGCTTTTTCTAAGTGCGCCATGGCCTTATTCATGTTTTCTTTAGCGCTGTCTAGTATAAAATCTACTTCTTCATTCATCTTTTTAAAGATCTATAATTTATAAGTTTACAACAGTTCCAATAGCTTCACCTGAAACAATTTTTAATAGATTGCCTTTTTTATTCATATCAAAAACAATGATGGGCAATTTATTTTCTTGACTCAAGGTAAAGGCGGTAGTGTCCATTACTTTTAGTCCTTTTGCGAGAACCTCATTAAAGGATATTTTTTCAAATTTAATGGCATTTTTATCTATTTCAGGGTCTGAGCTGTAAATACCGTCTACCCTAGTGCCTTTAATAATTACATCTGCCTCAATTTCAATAGCTCTTAATACAGCTGCAGAATCTGTAGTAAAGTATGGGTTTCCTGTACCTCCTCCAAAAATCACCACTCTGCCTTTTTCTAAGTGTCTCATGGCACGTCTTCGTATAAATGGCTCTGCTACTTCATTAATTTCAATAGCGGATTGAAGACGTGTTTGAATGGATTTTTCTTCTAAGGCACTTTGTAGCGCTAGTCCGTTTATTACTGTGGCTAGCATACCCATGTGATCTGCCTGTACCCGGTCCATTCCATTACTAGCTCCTGCAACGCCTCTAAATATATTACCACCCCCAATTACTATAGCTACTTCAACTCCCTTGTCTACAACGGTTTTAATTTCATCTGCATAGTCTGCAATACGCTTTGGATCTATTCCGTATTGTTTTTCACCCATAAGGGCTTCTCCACTTAATTTGAGTAATATTCTTTTATATGGCATTTTCCTGGGTATTGCTTTCCACAAAAATAATCAAATTTATTTAGCCATAGCGCCTATGTGACTGTCTAGATTCAAAAAAAAACCCGTGTTCATTGAACACGGGTTTTTAAGAACACAATCAGGAGTGATTACCCCAATGCAACGCGTGCAAAAGAAACTACTTCTAAAGCAGCATCCGCCGTTTTCACATACTCAGCTACACTCATTTTAGAATCTTTAATGAATTCCTGATTCACTAAAGTATTGTCTTTCATGAATCTAACTATTTTTCCTTTGGCAATATTTTCTAACATTGCTTCTGGTTTTCCTTCTTGACGCAATTGATCTTTTGCAATCTCAATTTCTTTGTCAATAACAGATTGGTCTACACCTGCTTCATTCAGGGCTACGGGGTTCATGGCAGCTGCTTGCATGGCTACATCCTTGGCAATTACACCTGCACCAGCTGGGGCAGCAGACAATCCTACAAGGGTAGCAATTTTATTGCCAGCGTGAATGTAGCTTCCTACAAATGCAGCGTTTAGTTTTTCAAAACCACCTACTTCAATTTTTTCGCCAATGACACCAGTCTGTTCAGTTAATTTATCTTGAACAGTCATTCCTTTAAAATCTGATGCTAAGAAAGCTTCTTTGTTATCAAAATTTAAGGCTAATGATGCTAATTCAGTAGCTAAGGCTATAAAAGAATCATTTTTAGCAACGAAATCTGTTTCACAGTTTAAGGAAATAGCCACACCAGAAGTATTGTCTCCGTTTAAAACTGCTATGGCAGCACCTTCACTAGAGTCTCTGTCTGCTCTGTTGGCAGCTACTTTCTGACCTTTTTTACGTAATATTTCAATAGACTTTTCAAAATCTCCTTCCGCTTCTACTAAGGCTTTTTTACAGTCCATCATACCAGCTCCGGTAGTTTGTCTTAATTTGTTTACTTCTGCAGCAGTAATATTTGCCATGCTATTTTATTTTACTTTAATTAACTTAATGCAGCTATTAAATCTGCTTTTTTCATAGAAGATAATCCTTCAATACCCTTAGCGACAGCCATTTCTTTTAATTCAACAACAGTTTTGTTGTTTAAATCTTCAGATACTATTTCTACTGCTGGAGCTTCTACTGCTGGAGCTTCTACTGTTGGTGTTTCTGATACTGGAGCTTCTACTGTTGGCGTTTCTGCTACTGGAGCAGCTGCCACCTTCTCTGATTTTGGTGCTGCTTCTCTTTTTGGACTCTCTGTTTCAGAGTCACCTTCATTTTCTGCAGTTTTTTCAGACTTTCTCTCAGACAATCCCTCTGCAACAGCATCTGTAACATGTGCTAAAATAGCCTCGATAGATTTAGAAGCATCGTCATTAGAAGGGATAACAAAGTCAATTAGTTTTGGATCTGAATTGGTATCTACCATTGCAAAGATTGGAATGTTTAGCTTTAAAGCCTCTTTGACTGCAATATGCTCTCTCATAGTGTCTACTATAAATAAAGCACCAGGTAAACGAGTCATATCAGTAATAGAACCTAAGTTCTTCTCTAATTTAGCTCTCAGACGTTCTACTTGTAAACGTTCTTTTTTAGAAAGGGTGTTAAAAGTACCGTCTTTTTTCATACGGTCAATAGTAGCCATTTTCTTAACAGCTTTTCTTATGGTAATAAAGTTGGTTAGCATACCTCCTGGCCATCTTTCAGTGATATAGGGCATGTTAACTTTAGCTGCTTTTTCAGCTACAATGTCTTTTGCTTGTTTCTTAGTAGCTACAAAAAGAATTTTTCTACCAGAGGCAGCAATTTTCTTTAAAGCCTCGTTAGCTTCTTCTAACTTAGCAGCAGTTTTGTAAAGGTTAATTACGTGAATACCATTGCGCTCCATGTAAATGTAGGGAGCCATGCTTGGATTCCATTTTCTTGTAAGGTGACCAAAATGCACCCCAGCCTCTAAGAGGTCTTTTACTTCAATTTTGTTTGCCATTTTTTTACTTAGTTTACTTTCTGTTTGATTAGCAATGAAGCCTAAGCCGCATTTAGATGCTAAACTAGTTTCTGGTTTTTCCAGATAACAACCTGTTAATATAAAAACCTCCCATGGATGGGAGGATGCTTTTAAGAACGTATAAAGGCCTTAAAAATAAGGCCCTAATATTTTTAAAATAATTAACGTTTAGAGAATTGGAATTTCTTACGTGCTTTTTTCTGTCCAAATTTCTTACGCTCTACCATTCTTGGATCTCTTGTCAATAATCCTTCTGGCTTTAAAGTAATTCTGTTTTCAGCATCTATTTCACACAAAGCTCTAGAGATAGCTAAGCGAATTGCTTCTGCTTGGCCAGTGATACCACCTCCAAATACATTAACCTTTACGTCATATGTATCTTCAGTTCCCGTCAAAGAGAAAGGCTGGTTTACTTTGTACTGCAGGGTAGCTGTTGGAAAGTAGTTTTCAAGATCTCTCTTATTAATAGTCACTTTACCGCTTCCTTCTGAAAGGTATATACGAGCAACCGCTGTTTTTCTTCTTCCTATTTTGTGAATTACTTCCATTACTTAAATGATTCTAAGTTTATTGCTACTGGTTTTTGAGCCTCTTGATTGTGCACAGCACCTTCATATACTTTAAGGTTTCTATAAAGTTCTGCACCCAATTTATTTTTAGGTAACATCCCTTTTACAGCTTTTTCAACTAGTCCAATTGGCTTCTTAGATAACAACTCAGAAGCTGTCATTGACCGCTGACCACCTGGGTAGCCCGTGTGTCTAATATAAGTTTTAGTCTGCATCTTATTACCAGTCATGGTAACTTTCTCTGCATTTATGACTATCACGTTATCTCCACAATCTACGTGAGGAGTAAAATTAGGCTTGTTTTTTCCTCTAAGCATAATAGCTATTTTAGAGGCCAAACGTCCTAAAGTTTGTCCTTCTGCATCTACCATTACCCACTGTTTGTTAACTGTTGCTTTGTTGGCTGAGACAGTCTTATAACTTAATGTGTCCACACTAATATTTTTATTGATTAAACACTATAATCCCGATAATCGGGCTGCAAATGTACAACTAATTAGTTTAATTCCAAACGCTGTTTTTTGTTTATTTTTCTAAAGTTTCATTTTTTTTCACTTTCACTTTTCTTAATCATTTGTTAAAAGAATTAAATTGCGCATATATTCTGTATAAGGAACTTAAATTTACAGCTTTTTACTACTACTCTTTATGCTTCGCACTTTTTACACCTTACTTTTTTCATTGTTTATATCAAAGGCTGTTGCGCAGCAGACACCTAGCACAAAATACAATCCAAAGTACGATCAAAAAACCTACACTACCCAAAGGTTAGAGGGCTCCTTAAAACCAGACATAGACGGTAAAATTACAGAGGCTTTGTGGAATATAGTTCCTTGGGCTGGTGATTTTATTGAACAAGAGCCAGATGAGAATACACCTCCCAGTCAAGAAACACAATTTAAAATTACCTATGATGATTCTTATTTGTATGTAGCTGTTCGCTGTTTTGATACGGAACCCAAAAAAATAGAAAAAAGGCTTTCTAGAAGAGATGGCTTTCAGGGGGATAGAATTGCTTTTATACTGGACAGTTACTTAGACAAGAGAACTGCTTTTGCTTTTTCAGTGACTGCAGCAGGCGTAAAAGGGGATGAGTTTGTTTCTGAAAACGGAAAAAATTGGGATGACAGCTGGAATCCTATTTGGTATGTAGCCACCCAGATTGATGACTTGGGTTGGACTGCAGAAATGAAAATTCCCTTTAGTCAATTAAAATTTGGAAACGCTAAAGAACAGTTTTGGGGTCTACAGCTCTCTAGGTTGTTGTTTAGAGAACAACAACGTTCTGCTTGGGATAGAATTCCTCAGAATGCTGCCGGAATGGTCAGTGAATTTGGTGCTTTAAGAGGCCTCATAGATATTGCTCCACAAAGACAGTTAGAAATACAGCCCTTTACCGTGACTCAATATGACACTTATAAAAAGCAGCCAGGTAACCCTTATAGAGATGGTAATGATGCAAAATTAAACGTAGGTTTAGACGCTAAAATTGGTATTACCAATGACCTCACTTTAGACCTCACAGTGAACCCAGATTTTGGGCAGGTAGAGGCAGATCCTGGCGCTATTGCACTAGACGGTTTTCAGATCTTTTTTAAGGAGCAACGACCATTTTTTATAGAAAACAAAAATATTTTTGACTTTGAATTTGCCAATGGAAATGACAATCTTTTTTATTCCAGAAGGATTGGTAGAAGTCCACAATTAGGAGTATTGGCGCCGCAGGGCGCCTATGTAGACAAGCCAAATAACACCACTATTTTGGGCGCTGCTAAATTTTCTGGAAAGACCAAAAACGGTTGGTCTCTGGGGCTTTTAGAAACGGTAACTAATGGCATGAACGCACAGATAAATCAAAATGGTAATCTAACAGAAACCCTTGTAGAGCCCATGACAAACTATGTAGTGGGGCGTGCACAAAAGGATTTTAATGAGAGAATGTCTTATGTGGGAGGAATCTTTACTGCTACCAATAGAAAAATAGATACTCACTCTATTTTATTGCACAAAGCCGCTTATACAGCAGGAATAGACTTTATACACCAATGGCAAGACAGGACTTATTATATTGAAGGGAATGTCATTGGAAGTAGGGTAATTGGAGATTCTAGGGCCATTACAGCCACCCAGCAAAGTATTACCCGTTTATTCCAGCGCTCAGACGCCAGCCATGTGTCAGTAGATCCAACTAGAACCTCTTTAAGCGGGACTGGAGGGAAATTAGTATACGGTAAGGGTGCCGGTATTTGGCAATACAGCATGGGGGGGAATTGGCGATCTCCTGAACTAGAGCTTAACGATGTTGGTTTTTTAAGGGAAACAGACCTTATAAGACAATTTGTAAATCTAAATGGACAATTTCTAAAGCCAAGCAGCTGGTATAGGAGTGCTGGTTTGCGCTTTAGTCAAAATAGCACTTATGACTTTCAAGGAAATATGAACCGCATGCAATACGATTTTAGAAGTGAGGTTAATTTTACTAATAATTGGAATTTTGATATGGGTATGACTCACAAACCTCTTATTTATATAAATGCTTATTTAAGAGGTGGTCCAAGGTGGCGTTTTTCTGAAGAAAATTTTATGTTTTTATTTTTGGAAACAGATGATAGAAAAAAGCTCAGTGTTAGAGGAGGTTATGTGAAAAGCCAGGCCAAAGAAAACAATTTTTCTTTGGATAAGTATCAGTTCAGTCTAAGGTACCAGCCTTTAGACGCTCTCAGCACGTCATTGGAGCTTGAGTATGAGGTAAATCCAGCTAGGACCCAATACGTTACTCAGAAGTATGCGCAGAGTACCCCTTATTATATTACAGCGGCTATAGACCAGACTTCTTTTGTAGCCTCTATGCGTTTCAATTATACTTTAAATCCAAATTTGACCATTCAGTATTACGGCCAGCCTTTTATTGCTAGAGGGGTTTACGGTGATTTTAATTATGTGACAGACGCTGGGGCCAAAAAATTGGCCGATAGGGTGCGCTTGTTTACATCTGACCAAATTAAAATAGTCTCTGGGGACTATTTAATTGACCAAGATTTAGACGGACAAACAGATTATTCTTTTGCAGATCCTGACTTTTCTTTTGTACAGTTTCGCTCTAATTTAGTTTTGAGGTGGGAGTATATTCCAGGCTCTGAGTTGTTCTTAGTCTGGTCTCAGGGCGCTACAGGGAATGCAGACCCAATAGATATGTTGGGTTACAGTCTTAAAGATCAAATATTGAGACAAAAATTAGATAACACCTTTTTAATTAAGGCCACCTATAGGTTTGCAAGATAATTAATGCGCTTGTAGCCAGTTTTCTCCCGTACCAATTTCTACAGATAAAGGGACGCTTAAGCTGTAGGCACTCTCCATGGCTTTAGTCACCAATTCTCTTATTTGTTCAAGTTCAGGCTTGTAGACATCAAAGACTAGTTCATCGTGAACTTGTAAAAGCATTTTAGTTTGGAACCCCTGTGTTTCTAAACGTTTTTGAATATCAATCATAGCCAATTTAATAATGTCTGCGGCACTTCCTTGTATGGGTGCGTTTACCGCATTTCTCTCTGCAGCGCCTCTTACTATGGCATTGTTAGCATTAATATCTTTTAGGTACCTCCTACGGCCCATTACTGTTTCTACATAGCCGTTTTCTCTAGCAAAGTTAACCTGGTGGTTCATATATGCTTTTAGCTTAGGGTAGCTTTCGTAATAAGTGTCTATAAGGGCCTTGGCCTCTGAGCGGCTCAGGTTTGTTTGGTTGCTAAGTCCAAAGGCAGAGACACCGTATATAATTCCAAAATTCACGGTTTTTGCATGACTTCTCTGTTCTCTAGTTACGGCATCTAAAGGCACTCCAAATACCTTTGAGGCTGTGGCTGCATGAATGTCTGCCCCTTGCCTAAAGGCGGCTAACATATTGTCTTCTTCGCTTAGGGCCGCAATAATTCTGAGTTCTATTTGAGAGTAATCTGCTGCCAGTAATAGATGGTCTGAGTCTCTGGGGATAAAGGCTTTTCTAATTTGTCTGCCCCTTTCAGTTCTAATAGGAATGTTTTGAAGGTTGGGGTTATTGCTGCTGAGCCTTCCTGTGGCTGCCACCGTTTGCATATAGTCTGTGTGCACCCTTCCTGTCACTTCAGACACTTGCAAGGGCAATGCGTCTACATAAGTACTCTTTAGTTTGGCCAGCCCCCTGTACTCTAATATATCCTTAATAATGGGGTGGTCTTTAGCCAAATAAGAGAGCACCTCTTCCGCGGTAGAAAATTGGCCAGTCTTTGTTTTCTTTGGTTTTTCTATTAATTTAAGTTTCTCAAATAAAATGTCCCCTAACTGCTTGGGAGAAGCAATATTAAAAGTTTCTCCCGCGGCCTCATAAATACTTTTTTCAAGGACTAAAATATCACTATCTAAATCTTTGGATAGGCTTTTTAGAAAGGGAACATCTAAGCGTATGCCTTGTAATTCCATAGACGCTAACACTTTTAATAAAGGCACTTCTATGTCTTGAAAAAGAGATTCGTTCCCTGCAGCTTCTAATTCTGGCCTAAAGAGCTGTGCCAGTTGGAAGGTGATGTCTGCGTCTTCTGCCGCGTATTGCGTTTGCTGTTCTAATGATACCGCTCTCATACTTATCTGATTTTTCCCTTTTTTGCCAATGAGCTGCTCAATGGGAATGGGAGTGTAGTTTAGATAAGTCTCCGAGAGCACTTCCATATTGTGGCGCATGTCAGGATTTATGAGGTAATGGGCCAGCATGGTATCAAAACATGGACCTTTTACCGCCATTTGATATTGGTGCAATACTTTGATATCATATTTTAAATTTTGACCAATTTTTTCTATGGTCTCAGACTCAAAAAATGATTTTAATTCTTTTAGGATTTCTAGCGCTTCAGTCCTGTCTTCTGGAATAGATATATAAAAGCCTTTATGCGCTTCCCAGCTAAAGGCTATTCCAACCAGCTGTGCTTCTAAAGGGTTTAAGCTGGTGGTTTCTGTGTCAAAACATACCTGCGTTTGTTTGGAGAGCTTGTCTAAAAAAAGCTTCATTCCAAGACCTGGCACCACCAATTGATAATGATGAGACAAGCTAGAAATATCTTTTCTGTTAGTAAAAATAGTACCACCTTCTGCGCCAGAGGCGTCTAAGTCAAAAAGACCAAATTGACCACTTCCAGCGCTGGGCATTTCTATTGGTGTTCTATTTTTCAGAGCTTCTCCAGCCTGAGTTGTAGTAAAAGTTTGGTCTTCTAATTCTATTGGGTTGAAAAAGATTTTTAGAAACTGTTCTGTAAGCCTTCTAAATTCTAAGGTTTCAAATATGGCTTGTACCTTTTCACTGTCTGGAGATGAGAGTTCATAGGCGGCTGCGTTAAAGGTTACATCACAGTGAATGTTAATGGTAGCCAATTGCTTGGAGAGCATTCCAAGGGCTGCATTTTCTGCTACCTTCTCTTTCATTTTTCCATTGAGCTTCTCAGTGTTGGCTAATAGATTTTCCATACTTCCAAACTCTTTTAAAAACTTTTTAGCAGTTTTTTCTCCTACCCCTGGTAGGCCTGGAATATTGTCACTGGCGTCACCCATCATACCTAAATAGTCTATGACTTGTTCCGGTCTTTCTACTCCAAAACGTTTTTGAATTTCAGGAATGCCCCAGATTTCAATGCCATTACCCATTCTGGCTGGGCGGTACATAAAAATATTTTCAGACACCAATTGCCCAAAATCCTTGTCTGGAGTGACCATAAAAACCTGGTAGTCCTCTTTTTCTGCCTGCTTGGCTAATGTGCCAATAATGTCATCGGCCTCTAGGCCTTCTAGGACTACTACAGGAATGTGCATGGCCTTTAAAATCTCTTGAATATAGGGGACAGCCAGTTTTATAGCGTCTGGTGTTTCTAATCTGTTGGCCTTGTATTCTGGAAATAATTCTGTGCGCTCTTTGCTGCCCCCTTTGTCAAAACAAACCGCTAAATGGTCTGGTTTCTCTCTCTTAATCACATCGAATAGAGAATTCATAAATCCCATAATGGCAGAGGTGTCCTCCCCTTTAGAATTAATTCTTGGGTTTTTTATAAGTGCGTAATAGCCTCTAAAAATAAGGGCATAGGCGTCTAAGAGAAAGAGTCTTTTTTTGGACATTGTAATAGGTAGTAAGATTTAAATATAAGAGGTAGCTGGTCTATTTTCTTGGCCGCTGCTGGCATAATAACTATAGGAGAAGCCAGGTTGAATACAATAGGCACCTGTATCTCCTTTTTTGTTTAAGGCAATAAAGCCTACTTGAAAATCTGAGTAAGAGGGGTTCTTTTTAACTATGCGCATAACGGCTTCTTCACAGGCCTCTTGTGGGCTCATTCCTTGGCGCATGAGTTCTACAATTAGAAAACTCCCCACAGTTTTTACCACTTCTTCTCCCACTCCTGTAGCTGTGGCTGCTCCAATTTCATTGTCTACAAATAAGCCTGCGCCAATGAGTGGGGAGTCTCCCACACGGCCAGCCATTTTATAGGCCATTCCAGAGGTGGTGCAGGCACCAGAGATATCTCCGTTTTTATCTATGGCTAGCATGCCAATGGTGTCGTGATTTTCTATATTTATGATAGGGCTGTATTTTGAAGTGACCTTCCAAGCTTCCCATTCTGATTTGGATTGCGGGGTGAGTAGAATGTCTTTTTTAAAACCCATTTCATAAGCAAATTGCTCTGCGCCCTCTCCTGCTAGCATGACATGTGGGGTTTCTTCCATGACCTTTCTGGCCACTTGAATGGGGTGGGCAATATTTTTTAGATAAATAACCGCGCCGCAATTCCCTTTTGGGTCCATGATACAGGCATCTAAGGTGACATGGCCATCTCTATCTGGACGGCCTCCTTTTCCTACAGTTTGGTTACTCAGATCAGATTCTTCTATCATAACCCCTTGCTCTACGGCGTCTAAGGCGCTACCTCCGGCTTTTAGTATTTCCCAAGATTTGGAAGTTGCATTGTGAAAATTCCAAGTGCAAATAGTCAGAGGAGCTATTGTGTTTTTAGCGGTTAAATGGAATGGCTTGTGGGTGTTTTGGTGGGCAGTTTTTATTTCTTGTGCCAATAAAGGAACAGCAGCTAGGGCGGTGACACTAAGCCCAGCTTTTTGAATGAATTTTCTTCTTTGCATTTGTTGGGTGAATGAGGTGGTTGGTTTATTTTTTTTTCTTAATAAGGGCCCGTCCTACTTTTTCAATACCAGCAATAATTGCGTCTATCATGGGGATCCAATATTTAATAAGACCTATAAAGGCTGCGCAACCTAGTATGATAAAGAAGTATCTCATGGGTGTGTATTAGATTGATAAAAATACAGATTTAAATGGAAACCTTTCCCTTATATTTGTGAATATGATAGTAGAAGTTTGCTGTAATTCCATAGCATCTGCGGAGGCAGCCCAAGCAGCTGGTGCTCAAAGGATTGAATTTTGTACTGGACTTGCGCTGGGGGGGCTTACTCCTTCGTGGGGTGTTTTGGAAGAATACATGGCACTTATTCACACGCCTACTAGGGTGCTTATTAGACCCAGAGAAGGAGATTTTACTTATAGCGCGTCTGAGTTTAGTAGCCTTCTTAAAGACATAGAACACTGTAAGAATTTGGGTTTTGAAGGTGTGGTGAGCGGTGTGCTCACTGCACAAAATGAATTGGACGAAGTACGGACGAAGGAATTGGTGTGTGCTGCTACAAAAGATTCCTTCACTTTTCACAGGGCCTTTGATTGGATCCAAAACCCCTTAGCAACTATTGAAAAATTAGCCTCTATGGGTGTGCATACCCTACTATCTTCTGGGGGCGTTCCTAAAGCTATAGATGGCCTACCGCTTCTAAAGGAATTAATGGCTTTAAATACTGGAATAACCCTTATGCCAGGCAGCGGTGTAAATGTTCAGAATGTGCGTGTTTTTAAAGAGGCAGGCTTTAAGGCAGTTCATTTGTCTGGGGTGGCTGCAATTCCCATTTTAAAAACAACCCCTCCTGTTTCTTTTTCAAGTGTAGCTTTACTCTCAGACACCCATAGGTTTACCACGCAACAAAAAACTATTGAAGACTTATTAGAGATTGCAAAGGGTTAAATTCGAAAGACAAGCTGCCTTATAATTAATCTCTTATATAGAAGCCTTTATACTGTATTTACTTATCTTATATTTGTAAAAAAAATGTCAATGCGCTGGATTATTTTCACTGCCCTATACCTAGGTTTTGCCTGGTACTGTTTTCAGGCCTTTAAAACTTCTTTTCGAAATCCACTTTTTGCAAATTTATATTTGGTTTCTGCTATTTTTATTTTGGGTTTTTTTATTTTTCAATTCACACTTACTCCAGAAGATTCTAAAATATTAACTCCCTATAAATCCTATTCTATGGGGTTTATGGGTAGCTGGTTTTTGTTTAGTATTGGGGTGGTTTTTTTCTTGTTGTTTGAAGATGTGTTTAGATTGCTTTGGGCTGGGATAATGAAGCTGTTAAATTGGGAGAATCCCGCTGTTTTTCCCTCTAGAAGAAAGTTTATTAGCACGCTGGCATTGGGGCTTGCAGCCATTCCTTTTGGAGCTTTGTTGTACGGTATGTTTAGAGGCAAATACCGTTACAAGGTACTTTCATATGAGTTGGCTTATAAAGATTTACCTGCCGCTTTTGACGGCTACAAAATAACCCAGATATCTGATATCCATTCAGGCAGTTTTGACAATGCTAAAAAAATTTCTTACGGAATAGACCTTATTAACCAACAAGGGTCAGATGTACTTCTTTTTACTGGAGATTTAGTAAACAATAAAGCCAGTGAGATGGAACCTTGGAAAGATCTCTTTGGTAGCTTAAAGGCTGTAGATGGCAAGTTTTCTATCTTGGGAAATCATGACTACGGAGACTATACGTCTTGGGAGTCTGAAGCAGCCAAAGAGGCTAATTTAGATAGGTTAAAGATCATTCAAAAAGAAATGGGTTTTGACTTGCTATTAAATGAGCACAGATATTTGGAGAAAGATGGCCAAAAAATAGCCTTAGTGGGAGTGGAGAATTGGGGAAAAGGAGGTTTTAAGAAAGCTGGAGACCTCAATAAGGCAGTGTCTCAAGTTTTAGATGAAGATTTTAAAATTTTACTATCTCATGACCCTTCTCACTGGGAGTACGAAGTGGTAGATCATCCCCTGCATTTTCACCTCACTCTTAGTGGCCACACCCATGGTATGCAGTTTGGCATTGAAATTCCTGGTTGGATAAAGTGGAGCCCTATAGCTTGGCGTTATAAATACTGGGCTGGAATTTATGAATCTGCTGGTCAGTATATAAATGTGAATAGAGGCTTTGGCTTCTTAGGCTACCCGGGCAGGGTAGGAATTTGGCCTGAAATCACAGTCATTACCTTAAAAAAGTCTCTATAAATTGTTTTTTAGGTTTTTTTACTACATTTGGTTTTACTTATGATGCTATGATATGTCTAAATTTGGCGAATTAATAGATTTAAATGTTCCAGTGCTTATAGACTTCTATGCAGATTGGGACGAGCTTTCCATTTCTATGCATGAGGTGCTCAGAGATGTTGCGGCTGCTATTGGAGACAGGGCAAAAGTCATTAGGATAGACGCTGAAAAGAACCCAGACCTTGCTCAAGCACTCCGGGTAACTACCCTTCCTACCCTTATGATTTATAAGGATGGAGAAATGGTATGGCGCCAGAGCGGGGCTCAAGACGCCAATACCTTAATGGGGATTATTGGCGAATACACTTCTTAATATTAATGCCAAAATTTATAATTCATTTTTAAGTAAGCGCTGCAAAACAAATCCTTTAATTCTCCAGAGGTACTATTTCTAATCCTTCTGCTGGAAGATCTGGATTGGCATTATCTTTTTGAACGCGCTCTTCCATGCCTTCATAAAAATGAGAGAATTTAGCCATATACAAATCAAATTCTGCACTTTCTATTTCTCCCAAATCTGAGAGATCCCCCGCTTTTAAGACATCTAAAATACGTCTGTATCCTTCTAGATTTTCAATAATGTTTTGTATGTCATTGAATTGCTCCCCTAAGTCCATGGCTACATAATAGGAGAGGTGTTGCTGGTAAATAGTTTTGAGCTCATAATAGATTTTTCTAGCCTTTTTTTTATCTCCAACAGCGTAATAGCCTTCTAAAAAGGGAACCACAAAATTATAGTAGTCAAAACCTTTTACAGGGATATTTTTCATGGCGAGGTCTATGATTTCTTTGGCAGAAGACAGTTTATTTTCTGCAATAAGAGTCTCTACCAATCTAGCCATATTGCTTCTAAAAGAGAGTCCCTGCACCCTAGTTTGAGGGTCTAAATACAGGTCTGGATCTCCAGAATTACCCCATTCCCAGCTCTTCACAATTTCTGTCATAAGGTCTGTATCTATTCGCCCCATTTCAAAAACAT
>TARA_B110000503_G_scaffold136328_1_pt1 | contig 13998 bp, 4 predicted proteins | sample TARA_B110000503 | Tara Oceans TARA_B110000503 (sample SAMEA4397472) | marine metagenome | biome: Polar Biome; feature: [SRF] surface water layer (ENVO:00010504); material: water (ENVO:00002006), including particulate matter (ENVO:01000060) such as... | depth 5 m | reverse complement strand
TCAATTGGATCAGCAAACGTATACGGAAATTATGGTGCAGTAGCAGATGGCGCTGACGCATTAATGTATCTAATAAACCATAATATGTCGTATATAGGTACAGGCAAATATGTTGACAACGACTCTAGTAGAGTAATACGGGCCAACGAAATTGTTGAATTAAATAGTGGCAGTGTGGCATTTAGTACAATCGATCAGCAAGGAAATTATAGTGTAGGTTCAGCATTAGTAATTAATCAAGAAACTGGAAATATTTCAATTAATGCCACTATCAGTGACTTTTCTTTAGTTAACGCATTAACTATTACTACTGATGATCAACGTATTTTTATATCTAATACACAAATTGATACTGATTTTATTAATATAAACGGTAATACAATATCATCTATTGGAAACTCCTTCAACGTTGACTCTCCAGAATTTATAAATTTTAATAACAATACTAATATTCAAGGTGACCTTGCTATTTCGGGTTCAATTATAGTTGGCGGAGAGCTTCTTACCTTAGGTGAGATAGGTGGAGAAGGTATTATTAGTATCGACTCCGAGATTGACACTAACTTACTTCCTAGTCAAGACAGTATTTTTAATATGGGTAGTGTATCTAAACGATGGAACTCACTTTATGCAACCCATGTACACATAGACGAACTAGAAATTTATGATAATGTAATTACTACTACTGAATCAAATGCAGACTTAGAATTAGCAGCAGCAGGCAGTACGGTTATTGTAAACAACCTAACTGTTGAGAATCAATTTTTACAAAATAATGGTATAACAAATAATATTGTAGGTGTGTCTACAACAAATTCCTCTCTTTCACTAAACTTAGACTTACTAGTACACGCAACTACTGGAAATATATTAACAAATGTAACTACCGAAGACTTATTTGCTAATTCTGGAGCTTTATTTGATAACGTATCTATAAAAACCAATATTATTAATACTATAATAAATGATAGTGATTTAGATTTACGTGCTAATGGATTAGGAGAAGTATTACTACAAGATAATGTAGTAATACAGAATAATCTAAGCATAACTGATACAGTATTTGCTAACAACATTAATATTCAACAAGATGTTAATCTAAATCAACTAGCAGTTTTAAATAACATTAATATTGATGATAACTTTATTGAAACAACTATCAGCAATAGTAACTTAGAACTACGAGCAAACGGAACAGGCGTTGTACGTCTATCTAATGTTAATTTTACAAATAATATAATTGATACTACAAATAATTTAACATTCCAACCTACAGCAAGCGCAGTAGTTAATTCTACAAATTCGTTAATTGCTCCTACAGGAACTACAGCTGAACAATGGCCGGTACCACAATCTGGAATGTTTAGATATAATAGTTCTATTAATAAATTTACTGGTCGAATAGCTAGTAGTAATGTAGTATTAGGCGGCATCTACAGTGATAACTATCTAACTAATGTTCATTTAAGTAACAATGATTTAATATTTAATATTAACTCAACTCCTGTTGCAACTTTAACACGTAACAACGTATCACAGTTTGAACAATTAGTAGTAGATGATATTAATATTAATAATAATTTAATTTCTACGACTAATGTAGATTTGATATTAAACTCACAAGACTCGTATGTTTCTTTTGGAAACATAAAAATAAAAGACAATACTATATATGCTGCTAATGATGCTGTTGTAAACTTTTCACACACCGGAGCAAACGGTTGGGTTAGATTTAATAACAACCGAGGAGTAGGCGTACCTACTGGAAACATTGCTAGTCGCCCAACTATTCCAGAACAGGGTCATACTAGACTTAATACTGAGTTGGGTCTATTAGAAATTTATGACGGTTCCTTGTGGGTATCAGCAGCAGGAGCCGACCAAGGAATTGGTACATCTGAGTTTGAAGATATAATGGACGTATATACATTAATATTTGGTTAACCCACTTAATACGTACAGTCGGATAAATACATTATAATATAAAAGTCCTATACAATTTTATATTATCCGACTGTGGTCAACCCGCAATGTAAGGTGGTTGGTGGGACAGGATCCCCGTGCTAAGGAGACGAGATGGCTGTAGGTCGCATATCAGGTCCGCTCTTAAAGGCAAATCTCGAAAGAAACGGGATTAATTTAGCCTTCGAGACAGACTTATTATATCTTGATGTAATCAATCAGCGTGTCGGCGTAAAAACAAGCTCTCCCGCACACGCATTAGATATTAACGGCACAACTCGTTCAGATGTAATCGAAGCAACTTCAGAATTAAAAGTTGGCGATATTACAATCACGAACAACACAATTAGCTCAAGCAATAATGTCCTTACATTAGGTACTGCTGACACTATTGTTTATCAAAATAAATTAATTATTAATAGTATTGAAATTAACGACAATACTATTAAAACTATCGACTCTAACGCTAACATTGAAATTTCTACTTCCGGAACCGGAACTATCGAGTTACAAGCAGATACAAATATTACCGGCAATATTCATGCAACAGGTAACATTACTGCAGACGGTGATATTACTATTGGTGATGCAAATACTGATACAATTATAATAAATGCCGAAGTTGCTTCAAATATTATTCCAGATGTAAATAACACATACAATCTAGGCAGTGACCCAGGCACAGGTGGCAAAGAGTGGAAAGATATTTGGGTTAATAACTTTTACGCAAGTACAATTGTAAGTACTGATTTAACTATTGACGGTATTGATCTAACACTACGCCAAGGTAACATTATCTATGTTGCTGAAAATGGTAATGACACTAATTCAGGAACACACCCACAAGATCCATATGCTAGTGTTGCACAAGCACTAAGTACTGCAACCTTAGGTGACACTGTTTTTATCTATCCAGGTATATATACAGAAATATTTCCACTAACTGTTCCAGCAGGAGTTACTGTTAAAGGCCAAGGCTTACGTGCAGTAACAATACAACCTACAGTAGGTACAAATACAAACACTGCATTCTTACTTAATGGTGAAACAACTATAGAAGACTTGATGATTACTAACTTTTATAGTCCGGGTTATGCATTTGAATTTGCACCTGGCTTTACTGTTATAACACGTAGTCCGTATATTAGAAACGTTACTGTTATTACAAAAGGTAGTGTAACTACTGTAGAAGACCCAAGAGGATTTAATCAAGGCGATGCAGGCGGTGGTGCATACATTGACGGCAGTGTAGCGACTGAATCTGCAGGTAATAAAGAAGCAAGCATGCTTTTTCACGCTGCTACATTTATTACTCCGGGTGTTGATACGATTACAGCAACTAACGGTGTTAGAATTGAATGGCTAAACTGTTTTACATATTTTGCAAACAGAAGTGTTTATGCAGTTGATGGCACTACTGGCAAATATAACGATGGTAAAACACGCATACGCCTAGGCGGAGTTACTGGAACTTTTGCAGCAAGCGACACGGTAACATTTACTTCAACAGATGCGTCGACAGTAGCAGTTGCTACAGTAGAAAGTGTCAACGGCGATGTACTTATAATTGACGGTAAGTATATAGATTTAATTGGGTTTGATAAAACCCCACAAAGTATTTCAAACGGCACAGGTGCTACTGCTACTGAAATATTAAATTACGATCTTAGAGACTTTGGTGCCGAAATCCGTATGATCGGATCTGCAAGTGTTTACGGAAACTTTGGTATATATGGCGACGGCCCTGGAATACTTGTTTATGCTATTGGACATAACTTAGCTTATATTGGAACAGGTAAAGAAACAACTAATGATCCAACACCTGTTATACAAGCTAACGAAGTTGTTGAATTAAATAACGCACAGATTCGATATAATACAGTTGACCACAAAGGTAACTTCCGTGTAGGCGATAACTTCTTTGTTGACCAAGAAACTGGAACTGTAAGCTTTAACACTCCTAGTTTAAATATATTAACAACTAACGGTGTTACAATTGGTGCGGGCGGCGATGTTACGTATATTGACGGGACAAAGATTGAAACTGGCGATTTTAGAATTAGCGCAAATACTATAGAAACGCTAACTCAAGACTTTAATATTAATAGTGCTACTGGAGTTATTAATTTACAAAATAATACCTACGTCGTGGGTGACTTAGCTGTTACTGGTGATGTGAGTATTGGAGGCAACATTCAAATCGGCAACGAAGCGTCGGATACTATACAGTTTGTTGCTGGTATTGCCAGCGATTTACTTCCTGCTGAAGATGCAATATATAATATAGGATCTCCTACTAAGGAATGGAATAATGTCTATATCAGTTCTTTAGATATAGACAGTATTAATATTAACGGTACACTAATACAAACTAATGTATCAAATGCAGATTTAGAATTACGTGCAAATGGCACCGGCTCTGTTGTTATCCCAAATAACGACTTTGAAGTTACCGGGTCTACCCAATTTGGCGGAACTGCAACATTTGATTCGCCTGTAACCATGCAGGACAATGTAGAAGTTAATGGAGCAATTATACAAGCTGCCGGTACTACCACACTCACTGGAACACTAGAAGTCCAAGAAGGGCTAACTGTAAATGATACAGCAGATTTTGGTAATATAATTATTACACAAAATATTATTGCTACTAGCGAAAGTAACAGTGATTTAGAACTTCGTGCTAACGGCACTGGCGCTATTGTAATACCATCTAACAACGTAGTGGTTTCAAATAATTTAACCGTTCTAGGAGAACTGTTTGTTTCAGAAATTTCCAGTACTGGAACGTTAACAGCAAATAGATTTAGCACCGGCAATATTTTAATTGACGATAATTTTATTACTACAACGATATCTAACAGTAATTTAGAACTTCGTGCTAACGGCACCGGATCTATTACTATCGACAACTTAGCATTCAATTCAAACGTTATTAGTGCTAGCGGAGACTTAGTATTAACTGCTTCCACCGGAATTATAGAAATAGATTCAACCGACTCTCTAATACTTCCGAAAGGGATAACAGCAGATCGACCTGTACTACCCCAATCTGGAATGATACGTTATAATACCGAATCAGCTATATTTGAGGGGTATAATGGAGAATGGTTATCACTATCACAAGGTGTAATTGATCAAGACGGCAATACATATATCACAGCTGAATTAACTCCTGGTGCTAATGACAATGTTATTCGATTTTATAATAATGGTGCATTAACTGCTGATCTTAATGCTACTAGATTTAGAGTTAACGAATTAGAAGTTGACGATATAAAAATTAATAATAATGAAATTACTACTTATAGTACTAATGTTGATTTAGAATTATCAGCAAACGGTACAGGTAGCGTAGTAATTGACAACTTTAGTATTAAAAATAATACTATTACAAATATTGTCACAAATAGTAAAACTATATTTTCGTCAACTGGCCAAGGTTACTTTAAGTTTTCAGGAAGTAGAGGAGTAGTTTTACCGTCTGGACCGTTAGAAACAAGACCCGCACCGGTCGATTCAGAATTAGGACTAACTAGATATAATTCTACAGCAGAACGTTTAGAAATTTATGACGGTGTTCAATGGGTGAGTGTCGCTGGAAGTGCAAGTGGAATAAGTAGAGCAGACGCAGAAGATATAGCAATATCATATGTACTTACATTAGGATAAAGAAAAATGGCAACATATTTTAAAAATAAAGTTTTAAAAAACATAGGACTCATAAAGCAAATTGCTTTAACTAGTGATCCTGCTACTAACGCAACTGTTATAGGTTTGAGTTTAACAAATCTTACAGAATTTGCTGTACGAGCAAATGTATTAATACAAGACGATACTAGCATCGAAGGATATTACTTAAAAGATGTAATGATTCCTCCTAATAGCAGAATAAAAGTACTAGAAGGCGGTGAGAAATTAATTATTCCTTCTAATAATACATTGCTAGTACAGTCTGATCTTGACGATAGTTTAGATGCTGTTATTAGTTACGTAGATATTGTATAAGGAGTAAGTTATGTCATCGTATGTAGGAAATGAACAAAATAGTGTATTAGCTGGATTAGACGGCCGATTCTTTTATGCGTTGCGCAGAACAGAACAAGGTGAACTATTCTACGTAAAAGTTGATCAACTAGACCCCAACGCATCTATTCAGATAAACAAACCGGGCGATGCAGCTGAGAACTTTAATGATTTTACGCAGGGCCAAGACTTTTTTGAAGGACGTTCGCCTAATCACGAAATACTTTATGATAATTTAAATTTCGAACAACTAAGATGGGACGACAGAAACATTTATTATTATGTAAATGACCAAGGCGAATTAGTAGCAAAAATTAACAGACCTCACACTTATGCAACCGGCGTAAGTACAGATGGTGACAACAACTACAATCCGCATCACTTTAAGGTTACTGTCGCAGGCGGTAAGATTTTAATGAATGACATTATAACGCCAACACTTAATTTATATGAAGGTCAAACTTATACATTTGCCCAAGAAGACCCTAGCGTTGCAGCAAAGGCAATGCGATTATCAACAACACCAGACGGCGTTAATGCTGGCGGAATTGAATACACTACTGGGATAACTATTTTAGGTACAGATGGTATAATTGGTAGTTATATTAAATTTGTAGTTCCGGTAAATTGCCCGACCCTTTATTATTATTGTATAACACAAAGCGGTCATGGCGGACAAATAAATACACTAGCATAACAAATTTTTAGGAAATTAAAATGGCAGATTTTAGAATTGATAGGATTAGATTTACTTGGAAAGGTGTATGGTCTAACGGAACATCTTATAACAAGGATGATATTATATCATATGGCGGTAAAGTATTTGTATCAATAGCGGCACATATTTCGCAAAGTGACTTCAATAATGATCTTGATAACTATGTCTCTGGAATAGCAACACCTAAATGGGAACAGCTAGCCGACGGCATTGACTGGAAAGGCAACTGGACAGTTAGTACATTCTATAAAGTTAATGACCTAGTAAAATATAGAGGCATATTGTATACTTGTATTGATAGTCATACTAGTAAAACTACAATAACTTTAGGATTAGAAAATGACCAAGAAAAATGGTCAATGTTTGCTAGAACTCAAAATTGGCTTAACTTGTGGATACCGTTAACTGATTATAAAATTAATGATGTAGTAAAATACAACGGTACTTTATATATTTGTTTGTCAAATCATACCAGCGCTACTACATTACTAGGTTTAGAAGAAGACCAGTCAAATTGGGCAGTATTAAACAGAAGTGATTTTTGGAGAGGGGACTGGGTTAACAGTGTTCGTTACCAACTTGATGATGTTGTACGCTTTGGCGGCAATGTTTACCGCTGTGTACTTGATCATATTTCGAACGATTCGTTAGCTGTAGGTATTGGTACTGATTTAGGAGAAGATTCATCAGTAGCAAAGTGGGAATTAGTTTCTGAAGGAATTGAATACCGTGGAGAGTTTTCTACATCTACTCCGTATAAAACAAATGATATTGTAAGATATGGTGAAAATTTGTGGCGTGCCAAGCGAGGTATGTCTGGACCTAAATTATTTGACAACGAAGATGATTGGGAGATGTGGTTACCGGGGTTTGGATTTGAAAATGCCTGGTCAATCACAGAAATCTATCAGTCAGGAGATATTGTTACATTAGGCGGTTATACTTATACTGCGTTAAATAATAACGTAGGTGAGCGTCCTGATGTTGCGTACTTAGCACAAAATTCTGGCTCATGGGAAGTGTTAGTTCGTGGATATAAGCATCGGGGAACATGGGATCCGCTAGTAGCATACGTCGGCGGCGACGTTGTACGTAAACGAGGTTACTTATACGAAGCTAGAAAACCAGTAAACACTGCGGAACTTAACGAACCAGGTACCGATACTGATGAAAACGAAACTTGGCGATTAGTAAAAACTGGAATTTTTTGGAAGGGCGAATGGCAAGAAGCTACCCTTGACGAAGATTCTAGCTTCTTTGAGTATTATCCTGGCGATGTTGTTATGGATACTAGTATTACATATATTTGTACAAAACAACATTTTAGTAATGTATTTGAAGCAAGGCCAACAGACGACACTAGACCTGGTTCTGGAGCAAACGAATATTGGACAATATACGGAGGATCAAATCCTACCAGTACTGAAAATAATGCTCTACGTTTTCGTGGCGATATTAGAACATATGATATTAGTAGTGATAGAAGCACATTAGCTCCTACTAATTTATTAATTGGAGAATCCAGTACTGTTCTTAAGGTAGGCGAAACTTCGTCATTATTTTGGGAAGAACTAGGAGCATCGCCTAAGGTATATCATGTAGCACCCGAGGGAATAGATCTTCCTGGAAGAGGCACTACTGCAAAAAATCCGTTTAAAACAATTAAGTATGCTTGTGAGTTTATATTAGAAGATGCTGTAGCAAGAGCGCCGGCAACTATACTAATAAAAACAGGCATATACAAAGAAATATTACCTATTTCGATTCCTCGAGATGTAGCATTAGTAGGTGACGAACTTAGAAGTACGGTTGTCATGCCTGAGTCTGGGTACGAACTATCAGATATGTTTTATGTAAGAAACGGCGCCGGCATAAGAAATATGACTTTACAAGGTCTAAACGGCGAATTGGAAGCACCAAACATCTACTTAACAAGAAGACCAAATGCCGGCGCATATGTATCATTAGATCCGGGCGTAGGCCCCGATGACGATTCTGTATGGATTACAACTAAATCACCTTATATACAAAACGTATCAACATTTGGCACAGGGTGTGTTGGATTAAAAGTTGATGGGGCATTACATACTAGCGGCAACAAATCAATTGTTGCTAACGATTTCACACAGATATTGTCTGATGGAATAGGATACTGGGTAAAGAATGACGGATTATCAGAACTAGTATCAGTCTTTACGTATTATTGTCACATTGGTTATCTAGCAGAAGATGGTGGCAAGATTCGTGCTACTAACGGCAACAACTCCTACGGTTTATACGGGTCCGTTGCTGAAGGGTACAACTTAACTGAAGTTGCTAGTACAGCATCGGTTAATAATCAAACTCTTCCAGCCCAAATTTATCAAGTATACAGTAATCAAAATAAAGTATTTGGAGTCGGTTATACAAATGCCGGACAGGATTATACTTCAGCAGGAGTAACTGTTACAGGAAATGGCACTGGCTTTTCGGCAAATTATAATGAATTTAGATCTAACGGAATATCAGAAATATTATCAACTGAAGAAGATTCAAATTTTATTGGTGGTACTAATTACACATTTAAATCTAACAGTGCTCAAATAGGAAATACTACGCAGATTACATTGTCGGGTGCAGATGACGCAGTTGATAATGAAACTTATGTAGGAATGCGTATCTTTATAGCTTCGGGTAAAGGTGCTGGGCAGTACGCTAGAATTAAAACATTTAATACCATCGGTAAAATTGCTACAGTATCTAAAGAATCAAATGGAGAAGATGGCTGGGAACACGTTACTGGATATCCTATAGCTAGTAATCTTGATGAAACTTCTAAATACACTATTGAACCAAGAGTTGATATAGCATCCCCGCAGTACATAGAAGCTCAACTTTCTCTACCAGGAAATGCGTTATCAGTAGCTTCAGACAAAGGTAATACTGTTATAGTTGCTTCGGACATAGCAGATACGGTATACTATTCTACTGACGGTGGATCTGGGTTTTCTACAATATTAATCCCAACGTCGAGCTCAATATATACAACTGTTAGTCATTCAAACGGAATATTTGTAGCAGTCGCCGCAGATACTAATTTTGTAGCATACTCTATTGACGGAACAGGTTGGCAAACATCAAATTTAGGTACTACTGATGCATGGAGCGGCCTAGCTGGAAATCCTGCAAATTCCGACTGGTTAGCTGTGGGAAGTACTAACTATTCTAAATCAACTAACGGTGGATCAGTATGGAATTCGGGCGCCATGCCGGCGGGTACCTGGGGACCTGCTGCTTTTGGTAATAATACGTATGTTGCCCTAACAACTGATAGTGATGTAGCAGCATACAGTACAGATGGTACTACATGGATTACAACAACTATGCCGATTAGTGCTAATTGGACTACAGTTATATTTGGAAAAGATAGATTTGTTGCGTTGTCTACTAAGGACGATAGTACTAGAGTTAACATTGCTGTTAGTTTTGATGGCATTACTTGGTATCCCGAGACTATTGAAACAGGGGCATACAACAATATAGCATACAATCAAGGATTATTTGTTATATTATCACCAAACACTGACATAGTATTGTTTAGTAGAGATGGATTTACATGGAATAGCTCGGTTGTTAACTCTGCAGGAGCCTGGAGCGCAATTGCAGCAATTAATAACACTACGTTTATAGGAGTACAATCAGGTGCATTCAACGCAGTACGAATACAATACGGTGCAACAGCAGTTGCTAGAGCAGTTGTTGCAAGCGGTAGAATTGGCACATTTGTAATAACTAATCCTGGAAGCAATTATAGCACAGGCGCACCTCCGGAACTAACTGTATTTGATACTGCAAACTCAAGCGATGTAACTACTAGAGTAATAGTTAATAATGGAGTATTGCCTCAACCTAGTATAATTAACTTTGGTACAGGGTATTTAAGGGCAACTGCTTCTATAACATCAGGCAACGGGTTTGCTGACATTTATCAAACTGCAGACTCAATAATATTATCCGAACTCCCATATATACCGGGCCCCGGCGATAATATTACTATTTCTGGAATTAATGATGTTACATACTTTGTAGTAAAAATATTAGAACAAGCACCAACTGACCAAACATTTACAGCTAAGATACAAATTAGTCCTGGTCTTGGTAGACAAGAATCTCCTGAGCACGGTACTTCGGTAGTAATCCGCCAGCAATACAGTCAAGTTCGTTTAACTGGGCATGACTTCTTAGATATTGGTACAGGCAATTTTACTGATACTAATTATCCGGGTCTGTACACATTTGGTTATGAAAGTATTAATGAACCACAGGCATTTAACGAAGTTTCTCAGAAAAACGGTGGCCGGGTTTTCTATACAAGTACTGACCAAGATGGTAACTTCCGAGTTGGTGAATTGTTTGAAGTAGAACAATCTACTGGAACAATTAGTATTAATGCTACTTTCTTTGAACTTAACGGTTTAGAAGAACTGAGCTTAGGGGGAGTGGTATTAGGGGGTACAGGAGCAGTTATTAGAGAATTCTCGACAGATGGCACCTTTACAGCAAACTCAAATGAAATTGTTCCAACACAAAAAGCGATTGCAAAATATGTGCAGTCTAGAGTTTCTAGTGGTGGATCAGATATTAAAGTTAACAGATTAAATGCTGGGAACATTAGTATAGAAGGACAAAAAATATTCACTCCGTTAAATGGAAGAATTACAACTAAAACTGTTATGAATGCGCAAGGCGGAGTAACAGGAGATATGGTAGCATATGCCTTATTTGCATCAGGCGGGTCGTTCTCCCCTGGTGATAGTGAATAGAACAGATTTAGAACAAGAGTAAAGTTTTGATAAATACAATTATTAATGTTGGAGCATCCGATGGCAGAGTTTAAATTAGGTAGAATTAGATTTATTTGGAAAGATGAATGGTCTTCATCTACCACTTATTACAAAGACGATGTAGTACGTTATGGCGGTAAAACGTTTATATGCGTAGTAGGACATATTAGTCAAACTGACTTTATGGAAGATCTTACTAATCCCACAGCAAAGTGGCAACAGTTCTCCGACGGTCAATCTTGGCAAGACAACTGGATACCGTTAACATCTTATAAAATTAATGATGTTGTAAAATACGGAAGTCAATTATATATTTGTAATACTGGACATATTTCTGGAGCAGACATTACAGCCGGCTTAGAAGATGATCAATCTAAATGGGACTTATTTGCAGAAGGTTTTGATTATTTAGGTAACTGGGGCGTAATTACCCGTTACAAGATCAACGACATTGTAAAATACGGTGCAAAAGTATATCTATGTATAGCCCCACATACTAGTGCTGCTGATACTGCTGATGGTCTAGAATTAGATCAAGCAAAGTGGGATACATTTAGTAACGGCTTTGATTGGAAAACTGACTGGACAGTTTCTACACGCTATCGCGTAGGCGACTTAGTTAAGTTTGGCGGCACTGTATACTCTTGTAATACCGGTCATACTAGTGCAGTTACTGAAGCACTTGGATTAGAAGCAGATCAATCTAAGTGGGATTATTTCCACAAAGGCATTGAATTTAAAGCGCAATGGCTTGCTGACACTCGTTATAAAATTAATGATGTAGTTAAAGACAGTGGCGGACTATGGATTTGTACAACATATCATACATCTGGACCTAACGACACATTGCGCCAAGACGAAGCTAACTGGGCGGTGTTTGTTGCTGGACTAGAATTTGAAGACACGTGGCAAGCATATTCTGAATATCAACCAGGTGACTTTGTAACCTATGGCGGGTATACATACGTATCAAAAACAAATAACATTGAAACTCCGCCTGCACTAAACGCAAGTGATTGGGATGTATTTATAACTGGCTTTAATCTTAGAGGAGATTACGGCGATGATTCAGCTACTCAAGATTATCTAACTGGAGATGTAGTTAGATTAGGCGGCTGGACATACTTAGCAATTGCTAACTCAAACGGTGTCCGTCCACCAGATACTGATTATTGGGAAAAACTAAACGAAGGCGCATACTGGAAAAACGAATGGGCAGATGGTGCGTATTATGACAAAGGTGACGTTGTAAGTCATGGCGTGAATTCTTATATTTGTATTCTAGAACACACGTCTGATGAAAACCCAGTTGGCGGCAACAATAGACCAGATCAAGATGTTACAGGTATTAACTGGAACTTTTTCTCAGGAGGAGCCGAAACCGGCAACTTAACTACTATTGGCGATCTTGTTTACTACGGCGGCGCTGGCGCAACTAGGCTTCCGGTTGGAAAACCAGGACAGGTGTTAGTAGTAAATAATTTACGTACTGCTCCAGAATGGACATATTTTGGTTTTACAAATCACGTTTATTACGTTGAAACAGATAACGGTGTAAATGAAAGATCTCCATTGCGTGGTATTACATTAGATAGACCATTTAAATCTATTCGTTACGCACTAGAGCAAATTGAAAGAGGTGCGGCCTTTGCAGACTCTAGACATTTACTTGAGATTAACAGAAGTTTTATTCAAGCAGAAGTTGTTGAATGGGTTCAATATCAAATTGATAATCCTACAGGAATTTGGACAGGATTTGTAAATACAAACGAAACATTCTGCCATAGAGATATTGGACAAATTGTTGATGCTATCGCTTGGGACATATCACATGGTGGTAATGAACGTACACGATTAGCAACATTATCTTATTTTAGTGCAGGAACACTAATAACTGCTATAGCAGACGAAGAAGAACAACTTGCTGAAGCTCTTGTGTACATGCTCGAAGTTATTGATGCAGTTATATCAAATCAACCTCCTGCAGCAAATTATCAAACATTAAATAGCGTTGCTAGTCCTGTTACACAGCTAACTCCTATAGAATACAGCGAAGAGTCAGCAGTTCAAGCTATAATAAATAGCCTAGTTTCTATTATAACAACAGCACTAACTGCTGGCGTATCTTCAGGTATTCCTAGAGAAGTTCGTGCAAATAAAACAGTATTTGTTAAAACAGGCAGATATGCAGAAGTTTTACCGATGATTGTACCTAAGGATGTTGCAATAGTCGGAGACGAGTTACGCTCAACAAAAATTATACCCGCAGTATCATTAATTGATGTCTCTGATGTACCATATTCTCTTGCTGCACTAACTCGTATAAAAGATATTATTAGTGATATTGTTACTAATCCTAGCAATGTTACTAAAACATCAGGTAACTTATTAGATCCAGTAGATACAAGACCGGTAGGAAGTGTAGGATCTACAGCAGCAGTAACATCTGTAGTTAACTTAACAACCGAA
>TARA_B110000503_G_scaffold140357_1_pt1 | contig 14004 bp, 12 predicted proteins | sample TARA_B110000503 | Tara Oceans TARA_B110000503 (sample SAMEA4397472) | marine metagenome | biome: Polar Biome; feature: [SRF] surface water layer (ENVO:00010504); material: water (ENVO:00002006), including particulate matter (ENVO:01000060) such as... | depth 5 m | reverse complement strand
AATGCTTATTGTGTTGTTTCTGACTCGGGAACCATAAGTGAGGAGTCTTCGATTGCCGGGTTCCCCGGAGTCTCTTTGAGGGACTCAATTGAACGGCCGGAGGCTTTGGAAACCGGATCTACAATCTTGGCAGGTCTGGACGTGTCGACATTGCTAGATTCTGTTCGGTTGGCCATAAAAGGATTGGCCTCTACTCAAATTCCAGAAGGTTACGAAGTCCAGGACTTCTCCGAGAGGGTTCTAAGATTTTTGGTTTCAACCGCGAAAAAGCATCACTCTTGGGCTGGTGTTCGAAGGTAGACTCCCGAAAAGCCTAATAGCACCGAAAAACGACTAATTTAGCTTCTCAAAGCTCGTAAGAGCATCGTCAAGTAATTGGAATTCCCTGTCTAGTGGGTAGTGATGATTTCCGACAAAAAGACCGTCCACGTGTAGCTTGTCCGCGTTGGGTAAGTCGGAAATTGGCGCATGATTCAGGTGTTTCAGGACTGGATTCTTGGTGAAATTTCCTGTCACAATAGGCCTGACTGCTATATTTTTGGCCCTAAGTCCCGAGACCAGGAGTGCCCTATTTCCGGCGAAGCGTTGACCTAGGATTATCGAGAATCCAAACCATGAGCTCTTGCCGTTTTCCTTTTGGATTATGAAGTCCGGGTGAGTGTCCATTAGAGCAGCAAACTTTTTTGCGTTAGACCGCCGTCCAGCAATGATGGCATCTAATTTAGACAATTGTTCTTGCCCAATTGCACCCTCTAATTCAAGTGGTCTCAGATTGTAGCCAGGTAAGACAAACCTAAATAGATCTTCGAAATCGTCGCCTGTCTTGTCGTGAACAAAGTTCTGTTGTGGAAGCTCTCTAGTCCATCCATGCGACCGAAGACTCGTCATAATTTGCTTCAGTTCAATCGAGTTGGTTAGAGAGAGCCCACCCTCCATTGTGGAAATGTGGTGGCTGAAAAAGGTACTGAACGTGCCAATGTGGCCAAATGTGCCTGCCGGCTTCTCGTCGTAAGTTGCGCCCATTGATTCGCAGTTGTCTTCGACCATAAATAGTCCGTTTGCATCTGCCAGGCGACGAATTTCAGTGAGCTGTGAAGGGTTGCCCAAGAGGTTGACCACGACAATGCCCGCAGTTCGGCCATTAATCGCATCTCCAATGACTTGGGCGCTGGAGTTCAGGGTTTCGAGATCGATGTCGACAAACTTGAGCTTGAACCCCATTTGCGTTATTGGATAGTAGGTTGTGCTCCAGGAGACAGCTGGGACAATCACCTCATTTCTACCGTCAATCGGATTCAAGGATGAGTATCTAATAGCACTCAGGGCAAGCAGGTTGGCAGAGCTACCCGAGTTCGACATGACGGCGAAGCCGCTGTGAAACTTTGCTGCAAAGCCAGTCTCAAATTTTTCGACTTCGGCGCCCATTGTGAAATTTCCACTGTCAATGACCCTTTGCATGGCCTTGTCTTCCGCCTCGTCCCATGTGGTGGTTGCAAGCGGGTAACTAAGCTCCATTATCTTCCTGCCTGTGCTCGAAACCATTGAAGCGTATTGTGAATGCCAGTCTCCAGACTGGTAGGTGTCACCCAGCCATGTTCACGACGAGCTAGTGACGAATCCAATAATTTTGCCCTCATGCCTTCGGGCTTGCCTAAATCATGGACCAGTTTTGCCTCTACACCCATGGCCTTCATGGTTCTCAGGTAGAACTCGTCGACTGAATGGTCAATTCCGGCGCCAACGTTTAGCACGGAGGGTAATTCAGAGAGTCTATTGAGCGTTGAGGCCAGCCAATCCGACAGATCTTGGATGTAGGTAAATTCCCGACGTGCTTCACCTGAGCCCCAGACGTCTATCGTCTTCGATCCACTCTCTTTGGCGGCGCTCACTTTACGGATTATGGATGCCAGCAGGTGACTCGAGCCGGGCTGAAAGTTATCTCCCGGTCCGTAAAGGTTAGAAGGGATGATGGTTTTGTAATTGACTCCCATTGAAGCACTGGCATATTCGCACAGCTTCGCACCTGATATCTTGGCGAGGGCATTCCCTTCGTTTGTCGGCTCCAGTGGGCCCGCAAGAATATCATTCTCAATCAGAGGCTGCCTGTAGTCCTTGGGGTACATGCAGTTACTGCCAAAGTAGACAAGATTCTCAATGCCTGCCTCCAGACAGCTAGTGATGACGCTCGTGTCCATTTGTAAGTTTGAGGCTAGGAAGTCCACCGGCTGCGCAATGTTGGCTTGAATGCCACCAACTCTTGCGGCAGTATGAAGAACCACATCAGGTTTGATTTTCGCTAATTTCTCAGAAAATGCCCTACTATCTCTCAGGTCTACGTCCGAACGTGACAGACCCGTCACTGAGAACTGGGAGTTCCCTTCCAGTGATCTCACGATTGCCGAACCAACCATGCCGACTGCTCCGGTTATGAGAATGTTCATTTAGTTTCATCTTTCAGAAATTCGCCAACGACACTGTAAGTTTAGTTGTTGGAACGGAGAAAAACATTGAAAAAAGCCTTAATCACTGGCATTACAGGACAAGACGGTTCGTATTTGGCCGAGTTGTTACTTTCTAAGGGCTATGAGGTACACGGGCTAATCCGACGAGCATCAACATTTAACACAGTCCGGATTGACCACATTTTTCAGGACCCTCACATAGAAGGCAAGCTCCTCACTCTTCACTACGGTGACATGTCGGACGCCTCTCGCCTGACAACCTTGCTGGCAATGATTCAGCCGGATGAGGTTTACCATCTTGCCGCTCAATCTCACGTGAGAGTGTCTTTTGATGAGCCAGAGCACACCGGTGACGTTACTGGGCTAGCCACAACGCGGTTGCTAGAGGCTATCCGACTCGTATCTCCCGAATCTAGATTTTACCAGGCTTCTAGCTCAGAGATGTTTGGTGCCACTCCGCCTCCGCAGGACGAAGGCACTGCATTCCATCCAAGGAGCCCATATGGAGCCGCCAAAGTGTATTCGTACTGGATGACTAAAAACTACAGAGAGGCCTACGGGCTTTTTGCTAGCAATGGAATTTTATTCAACCACGAGTCTCCCCGAAGAGGTGAAACTTTTGTTACTCGAAAGATCACAAGAGCAGCAGCTCGAATAAAGTTGGGGCTGCAAGACAAATTATTTCTTGGCAACCTCGAGGCTATAAGAGACTGGGGATATGCCCCTGAGTACGCAGAAGCAATGTGGCTCATGCTGCAAGCAGAGGAGCCAGATGACTTCGTTGTTGCTACTAATACCCCGGCGACCGTATCTGACTTCCTGGAAGCATCTTTCGGTGCACTTGAACTTGATTGGCAAAAATTCGTTGAATTCGACTCGCGTTACCTGAGGCCAACCGAGGTGGATGCCCTTGTTGGATCATATGGGAAGGCCAAGGCAAGACTCGGCTGGGAGCCTCGAGTCTTAGTGTCCGAACTAGCGGCTATTATGACGAATCGAGATTTCCAGTCACTAGAGAACCCTGGCTCAAAGGAAGCACCGATTTCGTGGCGTTATTAGTTCGCCGCTTCCGATCTCGCTGGGAGACTCGCGGTGGTTCGAGAACCTCCAGCAGGGAAATCTCTGATTTCTAGCTTCAATTTCTGATTCAAATATTGAGGAAGCAAGGCAAGATTTAAAAATTGCTTTTAGTACAGATCCCGAAGCTCATTGTTCCTTGTCTACGATTAATCAGTGAATTGAGGCCAAAATGACCAATATTCCTGCCGGTTAGTTGCGAGTGCCTGAGCTGTTACCGCGTTTATCTTCAGTGTTAGGCAGAGCCTAAATCACCGCCAGTATAAATTATGAATTCCTTAGTGCTTTGAACCTCACAAACGATTAGGAGAACAGCGACGCAGGCCTCAAAGGACCGCCGCTGCCACTAATACCTCACCGACCCCAATGGGGCTTGGGGCTTGGCCATGCCGTGACCCTATCCGAGCTTGCGCCTATACAAGATTTAGGTGCTCTAAAGAGGAGGACCGCCCCCTCAAGAAGAGGGATACGGCAGTTATGCCATGTCCGGACAAACTCAAATACTCGTTGCACAAATCGGGCCAGAGCTGGCCCTTTTCAGCCCTGGCCAGCGCTTCCGCTTCCCTCCTTTCCCTAACGATCTCAGTTCGAGGTCAAGATAGTAGTTCTTGAGGAAATCACCACCTATGTGCAGTGAACATGAAAGCCCAGCTCTGTCTCCGTCCGTGATGGGGTTCACTGTTCCAGGGTCTCGGTCTTGGGAACAAGTCAGCTGAGGATTGTCGACCGACCCTTAGTTCAAAATAGTGGATTGCAAATGCGCTGCGCAACTCTACTCCAAACGATTGAATCTCGGTAGAGATCACTGAATTGAGTATCGGCAAGCCAGGCCCTTCTTACGTCCAGCCATTTATCAAAATCCATCTCAAGAGCTTCGGAAATTGCAATTCCTAATGCGCGGACGCTTGGGTCTGACACAACTATAAGTCCAGCCGGAAAGGTATCAAGCTGCAATGGGTCCCCGACATATACTGGGATGCTTCCGGCTAGAATTGGATCCAAGAGTTTTTCAGTCATGTACTCCTGACTGTTCTCAATGGCCACAGACACCTTGTACTCACTAAGAGTTAGTAGCTTGTCCCGAACCTGCCCGAGAGGGTTGGCGGCTGTAATTCCCATAGTCCTGAACAAATCAAAACTCGGTAGCTTGAATGATGCCAGTAGGTCCAGCACCAGTTTGAAGCATTCCTTAAATCCTAACCGGGCAAGTGGCTGCCAGCCAGAACCGAAGGTATCAACACTGTCTAACTGTGACACCTCTCGTCGCAGGCTGTAAAGTTCACCTCGGACAAGGGAAAACTTGTTTGAATTAATCAATGCCGCTCTCCGATAACCTTCTGAAGGTGCTGAGTCGAAGAGTTTTAGGTTCTGCGGATATTGAACACCCATCCAACCGCGTCTTGTACCAAACCCAATCTTGAATCTCTCGGTAAAGAGAATTCTCAGAATCCCCCAGTGTTCAAAAGGGAACACTACCGATGGTTCCTGGATGATGAGATAGGTTTTTTTACGCGCAAATCTTCTTCTGATGGCGGCGACCAAGAGCTTTATTGTCAAGTCGAGGACTATTAGCACGTCCGCCTCCTCTTGCTTTTCAGCAACAGCAAAACCTTCGCGCCGCAGCGATTCGGACAACAGGGATTCCTGAGCATCTGGGTCTACATATCGGCCGACAATACTGAAGGAAATTGCTTGTAGAGTCACTCGGTCCACACTTTCGACAGGTTGAACAATACTTCTGGTCAGTGCACAATCATATCTCTTCATGCGGCCGTCCGGGCGATTATTGGTTTGGTATCTCAAAATCCGCCGCGCTCTGGAGGATTAAATCTGGCTCGTAGCTAAGTAGTAGTCGCTTACTCTCAAATCCAGTGAGAACGGCACAGGATTTGATACCAAGCTCCTCGGCCGTTCTGACATCGCGGCCGGAGTCGCTAATTAGCCAGTCATTTGGACCTAGACCCGGAATGCCCTCTAGCATCTTCGTCTTTGAGCGGAGCTGCTCAGTCACAAGGATTTTCTCGAAGTATTTGAGTATTCCGAGAGTCGCCATCTGGTTCTCCGCGGACCAGCTGCTCTGTCGCGCAGTGCAGACATACAGATGCGCACAATCCTTGAGCCTTGTTAGTGCCTGCTCTATGTGGGGAATTGCTTGATCCAAATTGAGCAAGTCCTGCGCCTCTATCCCCTGCATCCAGTTCTCAGTAAAGGTCTGAATATCTGCTGCGTTAAAGTTAAAGTCTCTTTCTAGTATCAAGCGGTGGGAGTCCCCTCGTCTCTTCAGGGCCCAGTATGCACTGAAGTCCAGGGAAGAGACAGGCACAAGGCGCCTGAACAGCTCGAACATGCGAGTGCGAGAATCAATCAGGGTGCCGTCTAGGTCGAAGATAATGTTGATAGTCAATGCAAGCCCAGATTCCGATCCGAAGGGATGATGCAAAAAGTCACTCGAAACATTGTTCACTCTTGGAGTTCATCGGAGTCCTCTGCAGCTTTCTGAAGTGTCATGTGTCCAAATTCCTCGAGAAGTCCAGCCTCAAAGTCGCGCTCAATTGGAAGCAGGTGGTCTCTCATCTTGCTATTGTCAAAAATAAAATTTGTTGCGGTCCCAGTCGATTTCTTGATGACAATAGGGGTAGCCTCCCCGCCCATCTTGACTAGTAGTGATACGAGGTCGCGAACGCTTATGGACGCACCTGAAACCATGTTGATTACTGTCGGCTGGTAGGTAATTGAAGTTGCACTGAGAATGCCTGACACGACATCGTCTACATGAATAAAACTTCTCAGGTCCATCCCGGATCCCCAAATTTCTACATTCTGAGAAGAAAGAATCCGACTAATAGTCCGAGGTATGAGTTTTGCGTACTGTTCTTCTCCGGGGCCGTAAACATGACCAACCCTTAGGATCTGAGACCGTATCCCCCTCTCTGCTGCAAAGAGATTAACCATTTCCTCGCATTGGAGTTTCGAAATAGCGTATAGAGATTGGGGATTAGTAGGAGTGGATTCATCGATAGTTTCATTCACAGCACCGTAAACATCGATGGTGCTCAGGTAAACCACTTTTTTTAAGTTTTTCCATGGAAGGCCGAGTAATTTTTCCGTAAGCGTCACGTTGCTAAAGGCTCTGACTGAATCGTTTATTTCGTCCGCATGTTTGGGAGTGAACGCACCGATGTGAACAAGAATTTCGGCTTGCTCGATCATCGCTGAGTCAGAGGGGTTGACCGCAAAAGCGTCTGGAAGGGCTTGAGCCAAGGAGCTTGGGGCAGTGGAGTGAGACCTTAAAGCGCACACGAGAAAGCTCCCATCGCCGCGAGCCACCTTCAAGAAGCGACTGCCAATGAAGCCACCGGCTCCGGTTATTACCATTGGTGTGATCAAAACTGTATCTCCTGAGAAATCTCATCTTCCGTCGTGAGCCTAGGGTTTACGTCCATACCTCGGAGCCAAAGCAAGCCGCTCGGGAGGGGGTTTATTTTCTTTTCCAGCTTGGGGAACTCACGATAGAGAGCCAGGTCGGCGAAGATTTCCGGGAGATTCAACCCCGCCTCTGCAAAGAAAAGTACTGTCGTGAAGAACCTAGAGATGTTTATTTCGGTCGGGTTGGGGATGCCATTCTTGTCGTAGGCCAAGTCCACTCCAAAAATTCCATGCGGTCTTGGCGCTACGGCCAGCACCGATTGTTCTGCAATTTGCGTAACCAGCGGGTCGTCGCATGTCACCCCAACCTTTGTCACACCAGTTACCCCGGACACACTGCGATCCCCGTGTGTCCAAGCCCGACGTTCTCGACTTTGAGCAACGACAAGAGAGCCCTCATGCCAAATTGACAACCACGTTACAGTGCGGGGTGTTAGGAGATTTGCCGCCATAAATTCTCCCCATCCGTTATGGTGCTCAATCCACGCTTTAGCCATTGCAAAATCAGATGTTGGTATGGCGCCTTTGCCACCCCCGCCGATTAGCGAAGACCTAAGCCAGATAGTTCCGCTTTCGTCGCCAAGATTTGCGAAGGCCTGTCGCAACCGATTCTCGTCGTGGATCATCATGTTTTCTGGTACTTTAATGTTTGCCGCTTTGAACGCCAGATAGCTTTGATACTTGTGAACGCACGTCTCTATAACCTCGTGGTCAGGCATAAATAGTCTTGTTCCAGTCTCTAGAATGTCGTCTCGAATCAGAGACGCGCTGTAAATTTCCATGTCATTCTGGAAGTGCACCAAGTCAGGTTTTTCGGTCTTTAGAATCTCAAGGAGGCGCGCCTTGTAGCCGGAAGCATCTGCATATGGGATGTAAAATTTTTTTTGTGCAGAAGAGAGAGCCAAGTCCGTTGGCTCAGACCCCATTCCAATTACATTTTCACGCCTCTTCCCTAAGGCCAGGGATTTGATTACGCCTTCAGAGGGCGCACCGCCAGCCCCTCCAATCAAAATTTTTGACACAATGAGACCTCTCCCGATGGGCAAGCCATCCACCCTAGATTTTTATTCTAGCAAGCCGCCGTTCAGGCGGATGCGCATAGGAACCAAGATGTTAAGGCTTAGGTCGGTGGCCTCACCGGGCTGCCAAAAAATCGACAGTGTCTTCATTCTCACGGGAGCTTTTGTAAGCATCACATGCGCAACCTAGTGTCGTTGGCGACCCTGGCCCCTTTCGGCGAGTTACATGAGCTTCAGCCGATAAGAGCTGAACTTGGGTCAGCCTGAAGAAGACAACGTTCTTGGTATGAAGCTCTCGGAGCGGTAACAAAAGTTTCTATTGCAAAGTGATGTTGCATTTAGTGAGGGCCGGTCGATGGCGTGTACGAGTTCATGGGTGCCATTCCGTGACCAGTCCGTCCGCACCTAGGTGCTAGGTAAAACGGTATGATTCGGCGTAACTAGAATTACAGGAGGGGTGACTAAATGTTAGAGCAGTGGCCTAAAGTCACGATATGCGCGCTCAGCTTCAATACTGGCACGTACACGGAGCTCGCAATCCGGTCGGCACTCGCAACCAATTACCCAAATCTTGAAATCATATGTATTGATGACGGATCCTCGGACTCGTCGAGTGAACTACTGTCTTCTCTTTCGGAGGAACTGGGATTTTCATTTTATAAGAACGCAACCAACCTTGGTATACCGGAGACTTGCAATATTGGCTTGAAAATTTCTACCGGAGAATATTTCGTACTAATAGGTGACGACTTGATGCTTCCAAACCGAATTCATGGGGACGTGAAAGTACTTGAGCTCAATCCGTCAATGGGCTTTGTGTCTTCCGTGGCAAGGGTAATTGACTCAACGGGCGAGACCCTGGAGGGCTCTACTGATTGGGCGGGTAGGCTCAGCGATGGACCACTTAAGGAGAACCCAAGGGGAGTCTGGCTATCCGGATCCAAAATATTCACTCCAACTGCGACGTATAGGACTAGCTTGCTGAGGAAACTGGGCGGATGGGATAACCACTTTGATGTCGAAGACAAGCCAATGTTTATCAAGTTTGCATCCGAAGGTGTCTCCGGCTGGGCTCGAAACGAGGTGACCACCCTGTATCGCCGGCATGACAGTAATTACTCCGCCAAATTCAGGATCCGCATGTTTTCACAAGAGTTGGACCTCTTGAAAAAATTTTCTATCTCTATCTCAACTTGGCAAGTCGCATTAAAGTTTATTGTTGAAGCCCATTACTGGATGCTTTTTTTAAGAGCGACGCCAGAACAGATGAGCTCTGCTTTGACCCTCGCTGGACTTCAGAGTTGGGCTTGGACCGTTCGCTCTCATGTACTCAAGGTTGCTTTTTTCTTGATGTCCTTCGCTCGAAGAAGACGCTACGTAACTCGGCACTCTCGTTTTTACTTCTCTAAGACCGAGCGAGATCTAGTGGAGGGAGTCCTCTAGCGCCTTGGCAACAATTCTCGTCTGATCATCGCTCATCCAGGAGCCCATCGGAAAAGTGACTACTCCCGCCGCGAGTTCACGAGCACCTATTAGGTCTGAGTCATCAAAACGGACAGCATCCACGGATGATAATTTGCCAAACGACTCAATCGTGTAGGGGTAATGCATGTCGGTCGTGATCCCGCGACGACCCATAACTTCCATGAGTTGTGCTCTTTCGGAGCTTAGAGCTGCGAAATGGTGGTACACCGAGTAATTGACGCCTGAGTTAATGGGAATGAGCTTGGAGCCTCCAATGGCTTCGATGTAAGCCGAGGCTTGTGAGTTACGGTGCTCCGACTCGGCATCCAGCGATGACAATTTCCTTGTTAGAAACGCGGCCTGAAGGGTGTCCAGCCTTGAGTTCACGCCTAAGTCCGCAAAGTCATAGCGCGACTCTCCAAATCCATAGGATCGCAGTGACCGAAGTTTATTTGCAATCTCGATGTCTCGCGTGAATATCGCCCCCCCGTCCCCAAGGGCACCTAAGTTTTTGGTCGGATAAAACGAAAAAGCGCCAATATCTCCCAAGGTGCCAGCCATCCCGCTGGGCGTTCGAGCGCCAATAGACTGGGCACAATCCTCTACGATCCGGACCTCGGAATCCCTTAGTGCTCCTCTAAGAGCGGAAAAATCAAGTGGGGCTCCGTACAAATGAACGGGCAGGAAGACTTTGGTTCGGTTTGTTATCTTTGTTAGCACTTGATCTAGGTCAACCAAGCCGTTTGAAGGATCGACGTCGACTGCAACCGCAGTGGCCCCGACCCTATGTACGGCAATCCACGTAGCAATGAAGCTGTAGCTTGGAACTATCACTTCATCTCCAGGCCCAACTCCAAGAGCCATTAAGGACAACGTCAGCGCATCTAGACCGTTTCCGACACCGACACAATAGCCACCGCCGAGGTAGGCACTTAATGCACTTTCGAACTCGAGGACCGTCGCCCCACCAACATACACACCGCCACGAATTACATCTCCGGCGATCTCCAGCAGTTCTTGAGCCATTTCAGTAGAAGGCGTGCAGTCAAAGAAAGGTATTTCAGGCATTTTTCCACTCTCCAAACTCGGAAAATTCTCGAATATAGTCGTTCTCATCAAAAGGATCAGAAGCGATGACAAGCAGAATCGAGCCCTCGCTCAACGGTTCGATGTCTCTCCACAGTCCAGGGAGAAGTAGGGCCCCTTGGCCTGCGGTGAGTTTACAGATCTCGGAAACTATACCGTCGTTCAACGCAATAGTAACTTCGCCAGCTAGGCAGAAGAAGGATTGTCGCAGACGCTTATGTGCGTGTCCACCTCTTCGGCCAGAAGGACCATGTATCCAATAAATTCTTTCAGCTCTGAACGAGAGTTCGCTGAAGTGCAGTACTTTCGTGGCGTCCGATCCGACGCTCATGCTCGTGTACAACTCAGGCTTCATCGGGAGATCCTCACTCTAGTTATGTGACATAAAATGTACCTCTGGGCAGCAGCCAACTGCAGTAACTTTTGTTTGAAACTTTTTTATAATAAGCCTGCCAATGGTAACACTTAGGACCCCTGAGCCCTCACAATGCCGGAATTTCTAAGGACAACACAAAAATGAAAGCCAGGACGATTTTAACTTCGCGGGACAGCTCGCTCGGAGTGTGAGGGTAATCTAAAAATCCCAAATTTTTATATCGTCCAAGCAAGCATTTATTTGGGAAATCCCATCATTTTACGCTCGAAGCTCTTCGGCCCATTCGTACTAGATTGTGGGTCCTACTAAGCCCATCAGGTAACGCGCGTAGTCGCCTGTTCCATAGCTCTTGGCCAGTTTTGAAAGATCGTCACCACTTATATAATGTCGGTTCCATGCGATTTCTTCAGGTGAGGAAATCATAAGACCCTGACGAGACTCAACTGCCTTCACAAAATCAGCAGCCTGCGCCAGAGATTCAAAGGTTCCGGTATCAAGCCATGCAGTTCCCCTGGGTAGGGTCACAGCGCTTAGCTCACCAGTCCTCAAATAGGCCAAATTTAAGTCTGTAATTTCGAGCTCTCCTCTGTCCGAAGGCTCGAGCGTTTTCGCCCTATCAAACACAGAGTTATCGTATAGATAGAGACCGGTTACGGCCAAGTTACTCAGTGGGGAACTCGGTTTTTCTACGATCGTCCGCGGTTTGCCATCGGGATCCAGTTCCATCACCCCGTAACGCGAAGGATCAGTTACCTGCTGAACAAAAACAGTTGCCCCCGGTTTAGATGTCAGCGACCGGAGCATCTCTCCCATTCCCGACCCATAAAATATATTGTCGCCCAAAATTAGAGCTATGTTGCCGCCCTGTGCAAATTCTTCGGCCAGGAGCAGTCCGTGAGCAATCCCCCTGGGCTCATCCTGGATCGCGAAAGTTAGATTCAGTCCTAGATGGCTTCCGTCTCCCAGCAGGACTTTGAATTGGGGCATGTCTCGACTCGTTGCGACTACCAATATGTCCCTAATCCCAGCCAGCATTAATGTACCCAAGGGGTAGTAGACCATCGGTTTATTAAAAACAGGAAGCAAGTGTTTTGAAATCACCCTGGTCAGGGGACTGAGCCTTGAACCATTGCCACCAGCCAAAATTACTCCACGCATGAAAGGTAGTATAGCCAACGGAGGTCGCATGAAAATACTAGTCACAGGTGGAGCTGGGTTCATAGGCTCAAACTTTGTAACGAGAACTATGTCAACGAAAGTTGGAATTGAAGTCGCGGTTCTGGATTCCCTCACATACGCAGGCAGTTTGGAAAACCTGGAGCGTCAGGTAGACGCATCAAAATTTATTGAGGGGGACATTAGGGACGCGGCATTGGTAGATGACCTCATTGCCAAATGCGACCTGGTCGTTAATTTTGCAGCTGAGTCTCACAACGATAATTCGCTTGTTGGTCCAGATATTTTTTTTGAAACTAACGTAATGGGGCTTCTAAATATAGCGAATTCGTGTGTCCGGCACGACGTGCGCCTTCATCATGTCTCGACAGATGAGGTTTTTGGCGATTTAGCCCTTGACAGTGTTCAGAGTTTTGACCTTGAGACACCCTACAATCCATCGAGCCCATATTCGGCATCGAAGGCCGCAGGCGATCATCTTGTTAGAGCATGGATCAGGTCCTTTGGATTGCGAGCTACGATTTCTAATTGTTCTAACAATTACGGACCGAAACAGCATTGGGAGAAGCTAATACCAAGTACCATTCGCTCCGTTCTCAGAGGGGAGAAAGCCAAGGTCTACGGCTCCGGACTCAACGTTAGAGACTGGATACACGTGGATGACCATATCGATGGGATCTGGCTGGCCATTGATAGAGGAGCTGTTGGGTCAACTTACCTGTTTGGGGCCAGGAACACTTGCTCGAACCTTGAAATCGTCAGTTCTATTCTGAAAGAGTTTGACTTGGGAGATGATTCGATTGAATTCGTTCAGGATCGACCTGGTCATGATCTGAAATATGCAATTGACCCATCTTTTTCCGAGAGAGAGTTGGGCTGGGTAACGAAACGAGGAGATGTGTTGCAGGAACTCTCGGCGCTAATTCCCTGGTATGCGGAAAAATTGTCCTAATGGAGGAAATTGATGAAGATGCGATTACTGTTGGGCTGCATGATCGGCAGTATTCATGCCTCTAGATGGCTGTATCGATTTCAAGATTAGAACATTGACTTCCAATTATTTCCGTCCTCACCCCACGGTCGAATTCATCCCGATCTAAAAAAGCTATTAGGCGGAACCGGAAACGCAACTTGCAGTCTCTATTCCGCATCTAGGTATATTGCACTTCCACTTTGGCTTGCGGACAAGTTATTTAGCAATGCCATTAGGGCAAGCCCTGTAAGACGGATCATGAAGACCTATCAGCCTCAAATTCTGCACTCATTAGAGTTACAGAACGCCGGATACATAGCTAGCGTGGCGCTTAGGGTCAACAAGCCGGCTGGGCTCAAGATCATTTCCACCAATTGGGACAGCGACATCTATTGGTTTCAAGGATTCGATTCACATCACAAGGCAAACTGGCTTAGAAATTGTCGTTCACCGAAAAGAAAAGCTCCGCCACGATCAAGTCCCGGACCTTTTCGCCAGCGCAAAAGTCTGTGTAGATCTTTCTCTATCGGATTGCATTAGCGCCTCTCTTCGAGTCAATCGCCATAGATTCCATTACAGTGCGAAGCTCAACTGCTTGCTGCCATGAGTGGTTTAGCGAATCTGGTGTCAAGGTAGACGAAATCACGGTTTATACGGTGGGGGCTAGTATCTTGAAATCTCCAGCTCTAGCCCTTAGCCAAAAGCTTTCGAATGGTACTGGAGAAATTTTCCGCAAAAAAGCAAACGCAGAAGATGTTGCCACAATTCCTAGGACCTTTTTCCACTGATCGCCACGAAGTGGCTTATGAGCTCATCGGCCGACGAATTTATCAAAAAGCTATGGGGTCAGCACAAGAGTAATTTACTCTTTTAGTTCTGACTGGCACGCTTTCTGTCAGCCGCAGCCCGTGCTCTCTTGTTTGGATCTAGCTCAAGCTTTCGGAT
>TARA_B110000503_G_scaffold75968_2_pt1 | contig 14051 bp, 10 predicted proteins | sample TARA_B110000503 | Tara Oceans TARA_B110000503 (sample SAMEA4397472) | marine metagenome | biome: Polar Biome; feature: [SRF] surface water layer (ENVO:00010504); material: water (ENVO:00002006), including particulate matter (ENVO:01000060) such as... | depth 5 m | reverse complement strand
ATATCACGGCTACTATAAAAGCAGATGGAAAGGTGTTGAAAACCATTCCTATTGAGACGATTTCTGTAGAAACACATACAGGAAAATTAATTAGAATTAACCTAGGAGATGTTACTTATCAAGCAAATACAGAATATTTTGTTGAAATTTCCGCAAGCACTAAAAAAGATTGGGGGTTATTACCTGCAGGGTTCGAAGTTGCTCATGAGCAAATAAGATTAGATGCTAAATACAATAAAAAACCAGTAAACGTAGAGAATGGCATCGATTTATCAGTAAAGAAAGAGGGTTTAAATACCATAGTTTCAAATGCAAATTTAGAGTTGGTCTTTAACGAAGAAGAAGGACGTTTGACATCTTACAAATTCAAAAACAATCAATTATTGAAAGACGGGAAAGGGCCTAAACCAAATTTCTGGAGAGCAGTTACAGACAATGATATTGGAAACCAAATGCAGGTTAGGAATATTGAATGGAAGAAAGCATCCTTGTTTTCTGAAGTGACAGCAATTGTATCAAGTCAACTATCCGCGAACCAAGTTGAATTAAAAGTAAGCTACAGATTACCAGGAGTAGATACTCAATTTACAAGTGTTTATTCGATAAATGGAAATGGAGTTGTTCGAATTGAGAATACATTAGGAACGACATTTTATAAAGAAGATTTACCAAGAATTGGTATGCGCATGCAATTACCAAAGGAATATAATGAGATGACTTACTTTGGCAGAGGTCCATGGGAGAATTATCAAGATAGAAAGCATTCTGCTTTTGTAGATTTATACGCGTCTACCGTTTCAGATCAGTATGTCCCATATATTCGACCTTCAGAAAATGGTTATAAAACAGAGGTAAGATGGGTGTCTCTAATTAATAAAACCGGAGACGGATTAATGGTTGTTTCAGAAGACACTAAAAACGGATTAGGAATTGGTGCTTTACATATGCCAAACGAAGATTTTGATACAACTCCTGGGCTTGATTATGGCGGTTCTACAGCTGTTGATAAAAAATATCAAATTGATGGAATTCTTGAAGTAAATTATGCAAAACATACAACAGATATTAAAGAACAAGATTTAGTACAATTAAACATTGACCTTGTTCAGCGTGGTGTTGGTGGCGATGATAGTTGGTACTCAAAACCACAAGAAAAATATCTTATATATGGGGACGTTAAGCATCACTATTCTTTCTATTTAATTCCAATTGAGAATGGATCAAAAGAATTATTTGTAAAATTAAGTAAGCAGTTTGGAAAGTAATGATTAATTATAAGTAGTTCTTCAATTCGCTCAATTTATCAATAGAAATAATTCCATCAGGGACAACATCTTTATGGTAATTAAATAATATAGCATCCATTCCAGCATTTAATGCTCCATTAATATCAGCATCTAAATTATCACCAATCATAATACTTGATTGAAACTCAGCTCTAGCTTTATTTATTGCAAGTTGAAAGATTTTTTTGTGTGGCTTTTTCATACCTGCCATTTCTGAATTAGTAATTGTTTTAAAGTATCCGTCTATTTCAGAAGTAATTAATTTTTTATTCTGGACTTCTTGAAATCCGTTGGTTATAATATGAAGTTCATATTTCTCATAAAGGTACCTTAATATTGAGTGTGTACCCTCAATCAAGAAATTGAAAGAAGATAAATGTATAATGTAATCATCTGATAATTTATATATTGTTTGCGTTGAAACTTTTAAATTTAAAACATTGAAAGTATCCTTTAGTCTACCGTATCTTAATTTATCCTTTGATATATTATTCTCTCTATAGAGCTTCCAATAATTAGTATTAATTGGGATATAGGATTCTAAAAAAACATTTATATCTATATCAATTTTATTTTCAATAAATATTTTTTTAAAAGTATACTCAGAGTTTTTATCAAAGTCCCAAAGAGTATGATCTAGATCGAAAAATATATGTTTAATTTTTTTGTTAACCATTTTTAGAGTTTATAATAATTTCAAATATCTCCTTAAACCTATCCCATCTTTTTTCATTACTAAAACTATAATTATGAAAAACAGTGGTAAACGTTCCATTAACTTTTTTTACTTTATCTATTACTTCATTAACCTTCTCTGTTTTATCTAAAAATGAATTAATGCTTAATAAGGAATAATCCATCAAGTTATAAGGGTTTACTAACAATGGAGTTTGTATATCATTATCTATATCAAAAAACAAAAAAGATGTGCAGGTACTGGCCCTAAAGCCAATCTTATTCACATAACCCATCGTATAATCCTCTTTGATATTTAACTTAATTAAATTTCGATAGTTAATTGGTAAATTAACCTTAGAAAAAGAATTCCTACTAATTATTAAATCTCTATTTGTGATAGATTCAATATCCAGCTTTTCATTTTTTAAAACTTCAATATTATTAAGAGCAAAAAAAGATAATTTAAGACCAACTCTAGAGTAGTCTGAAACGAATTTAATAATATTAACAAATGGCTGTTTGATTAAACTAATATTTTTGTCATAAGTTGAAAACTTACCTAGCAGAAAGAAAAATAAAAATTTATCTGAAGCTTTTTTTTGCTTATTAATAATCCATTTGAATGTATCATAAGGATCTTTCTGTAAACTAAGTATAACCATGAATCTTGTATAGATATTTTTTGGCTTAAGTTTAAAAAGATCCGTAAAAACCCCACCAATAGTTCTCAGAAAACCTTTGTTTTTGTAATAATAAACACTGGGCACATCAATGATTGTTTTAGTGTTATACATTCTGTTTTCGAAGCAAATTTGTGGAAAAACAGATATAAGAGCAGATTTTAGTTTGTATGCCCAAAGATCAACTACTGGATCATCTAAAAAGTTATTTTTATATGCTATAGATTCTTGATATGAAAACCTTCCATAATTATCTTTTAAATGAGGTAAATACTCTTCATATCGAGAAATTAAATAAAAAGACGCTGCAAAAATATCAAATGGAATACTTCCTTTTTCGTTATAAAAAAAACATTTAGTATCACCCCACAACTTTATCTCTACTTCAATATCAGAAAAACCCTGTTCTAATAAAATTGAATTACTCTTAATATAAAACTCATTAGAAAGTCTTTTTGAAGCATAAGAAAATTTTGGCCCTTGAAATGAAACAAACTCATCAACTTCAGATGTGAAACTTACCTTAATTCCTATTATATTAATTAAAATATGTTTAAAGATATACTCAATTCTTCTTGTTAATATGGGAGTATAAACTAATATCATATCTCTTAACTTAATAATAGATTTTGTAGCTCATTAAAATTAAAATTTCCAAAATTTCCAGAACTCATCATCAGTAATACGGAGTTATTATAATTAACTGAAAATATATATTCTTTTAATTTTAACGGATCATCAAACACTAACAAACCACTCTTTTTAAAAGCAGCAACTATATCTTTTATGTCAATTTCTTGTAATTTCTTTGACTCTAAAGTAGCCTTTGAAAAATACACTATTGCTTTGTCTGCCCTATCTAGAGTATCTTTATACTCATTAATAAACCCAGAGTTTAAACTGCTAAATGTATGTAGCTCAAAACAAGCGATAACTTTATGTTTTTCAAATTGATTTTTAACTGCATTAACTGTAGCTTTCACTTTACTAGGTGAGTGAGCAAAATCTTTATATACATGTGAGTTTTTATAGGTAAATACTTTTTCTAATCTATTACTAGCACCTTTAAATGAAGTAATTGCCTGGTAAAAGTCATCCTCATCTACACCCATTTGCTGACAAATCCATTTTGCCCCCATCAGGTTACTCAAGTTATGTTTACCAAAAATCTCTAAAGGCAATTCGCCTTCACTAGTCTGTAAGTAAGTTACTCCATTTCTTATAAAAAAGTCTGGACTAGAATACTCAAATTTTCTTATACTCCTACTTGTGTTATTTACAATTTCATTGGTGTCTGCATCCTCAGAATTATATGTGATACTTCCACCTTCTACTATTGATTCTATAAAAATGTCAAATTGTTTTTTATAAACTTCATATGTTGGAAAAACATTTATGTGATCCCATGAAATACCACTAATTAATGCAATATTTGGTTTATATAAATGAAACTTAGGTCTTCTATCTATTGGAGAGGATAAGTATTCGTCACCTTCTAAAACAATAAAATCATTTTTTTCAGTCAATTTTACCATTACATCAAAACCTTCTAATTGAGCACCTACCATGTAATCCACATCTTTTTCATAAAAACTCATCACATGCAATATCATTGAAGTTATCGTAGTTTTTCCATGACTACCTCCAATAACTACTCTAGTTTTAAATTTACTCTGCTCGTAAATAAACTCAGGGTAAGAAAATATTTTAAGATTTAGTTCCTTAGCTTTTAACAATTCTGGGTTATCAGCTCTTGCGTGCATACCTAATACAATTGCATCTATATCATTTGTGATTCTATCGTGAAACCATCCTAGTTCATTTGGATGTAATTCATATGATTTTAATCTAGACTTTGAAGGATCATTAATAATATCATCACTTCCTGTAATATGATATTTTTTAACCTTTAAAGCTATCGCCAAATTATGCATAGCTGCTCCGCCTATAGCAATGAAATGAACTCTCATTTAATCAGTTTTAGTTATTAAGCATTAACCATAGTTTATCTTTTAACTTATCAATTCCTTTGGTAGTAAGAGATGATATAAATATATAGTCAATATCTAAATCAATATCCAACTCTTTAGTTAGTTCTTCAGTTAGCTCTTCATCTAGCAAATCTGATTTTGTTATTGCAATTAACCTGTTTTTATCTAACATTTCAGGGTTATATCTTTTTAATTCACTTAAAAGGATATCATATTGTTTTTTTATGCTATTAGCATCCGCTGGAATCATAAATAAAAGAGTTGAATTTCTTTCAATATGTCTTAAAAAATAGTGCCCTAATCCTTTTCCTTCTGCAGCTCCTTCTATAATTCCAGGAATATCTGCCATTACAAAAGTTTTATAGTCTCTGTATTTAACAATTCCTAAATTTGGTTTAAGAGTAGTAAATTCATAATCTGCAATTTTTGGTTTTGCTGAAGTTATTACAGAAAGAAGAGTTGATTTTCCAGCGTTAGGAAAACCTACCAAACCTACGTCTGCTAAAACTTTTAACTCTAGTGTAATTTGTTTTTCCTCTAGTGGAATTCCTGGCTGGGAATATCTTGGAGTTTGGTTTGTTGGTGATTTAAAATGCCAATTGCCTCTTCCGCCCATTCCACCTTGACAAATTATTTTTTCCTCACCCTCATCTGTAATCTCAAAAACAATTTCATTGGTAAAAGTGTCTCTTACAACAGTGCCTAGCGGTACTTCAATAAATGCATCTGTACCATCAGCACCAGTACTTCTACTCTTACTTCCGTGTCCACCGTGACCTGCTTTGATGTGTCTTTTAAACTTAAGGTGCAACAAGGTCCAATAATTAGAGTTTCCTCTTAAAATTATATGACCACCTCTACCACCATCACCACCATCAGGACCACCTTTTGTGATGTATTTTTCTCTATGTAAGTGCATAGAACCTTTACCTCCATTTCCGGAAGTTGCAAATATTTTAACGTAATCAACAAAGTTACCTTCAGTCATTTAATTAATTGTTAAAGTGATTCAATTACACTACTAAGTCTATTTGTAATATGTTCAATACTACCTTGCCCATCTACTCCAAAATATCTATTCTTTTTCATATAAAAATTTTTGAGAATTGCAGTTTTCTTATAATATTCAGAAATTCTGTTTTGAATAATTTCTTCATTAGAATCATCAACTCTTCCGCTAGTTTTACCTCTTTCAAGTAATCTAGTAATTAATGCTTTATCATCTACCTCAAGAGCAATCATAGCACTAATAGTTGAGTTATTCTCTTCCATTAATTTATCTAGAGCTAAAGCTTGATTATTAGTTCTAGGAAAACCATCAAAGATAAACCCGTTAGAATCTAAATTTTTTCTTACAACCTCATTTAACATATCTATTGTTACTTGGTCTGGGACTAAATCACCTTTATCAATGAAAGATTTCGCCATTAAACCTAGTAGTGTGTTGTTTTTTATATTAAACCTAAAAACGTCACCAGTTGAAATATGAAATAGATTGAATTTAACCTTTAAAAATTCAGCTTGAGTACCTTTTCCTGCCCCTGGAGGGCCAAATAATACGATGTTTATCATGTTCAATTTACTATAAAATTTAAAAAAACAAATATAATCAATTGAAAAGGTTAATCTATTTTTTGATTTAATTTTAAAACGTATTTTTGCAGATATATTTAATAATGAATTTTTATACCTCACAAAACAAATTAGGGATATTGGGTGGAGGTCAACTTGGTAAAATGTTGATTAATGAAGCTAATAAGTTAAACATTAGCTGCAAAGTTATGGACCCCAATAAAGAAGCTCCATGTAGTAATTTAGTAGAAAATTTTATTGTAGGCGATTTATTAAATTATGATGATGTATATAATTTTGGTAAAAATGTTGAAGTCATAACTATAGAGATTGAAAATGTTAATACTGATGCATTAAAAAAACTAGAAGAAGAAGGAGTTAAAGTATATCCATCCTCAGAAAATATTAAAACAATCCAAAACAAGTCAGTTCAAAAAAATTTTTATTTAAAAAATAATTTACCATCTTCTTTTTTTAAGACCTATGATAACATCGATGATTTGATCAATGAAGCTGAAAATAAAAAATGCAAGTATCCTTTTGTTTGGAAAAGTGCAAGATTTGGGTATGATGGAAAAGGAGTTAAAATAATAAATAATATAGAAGACCTAAAAACTCTTCCAAATATTGAATGCATTATTGAGGATAAAATTTCTATAAAAAAAGAATTATCTATAATAGTTGCTAGAAATAAAAGAAGTCAAGAAAAAAATTTTCCTACTGTGGAAATGGAATTTAATCTAGAAAATTTAGTAGATAAAGTAATCTGTCCAGCTCAAATTTCAGACGACTTAAATAATAAAGCAATTCAGTTAGCACTAAAAACATCTAGAGCATTCAATCATATAGGATTGTTGGCTATAGAGCTTTTCATAACAGACAATGATGAAATATTGATAAATGAAGTAGCTCCAAGACCACATAATTCAGGTCATCACACTATAGAGTGTTGCCTAATTTCTCAATTCGAACAACACTTAAGAGCTATTTTTAACTTAAATTTAGGTAGTACATCTATTAAAATTCCTGGAATTATGTTAAATTTAGTAGGTGAAGAAAAACATTTTGGTGAGGCGATTTATGACAATATAGAAGAGTCTTTAAAAATTCCTGGCGCAAGTATTCATATCTACGGTAAAAAAGATACTAAGCCGCATAGAAAAATGGGACATATTACTATAGTAAATAAGGACTTAAATAAAGCAAAAGAATTTGCAGAAATAATAAGAAAATCAATAAAAGTAATAAGCAAATAGGTTATGATACAAGTTGGAATTATAATGGGAAGTAAAAGTGATCTTCCGGTGATGCAAAATGCAATAGATATTTTAAAAGAATTTGATGTAAAAATAGAAGTCGACATAGTATCTGCACACAGAACACCAAGAAAAATGTTTGAATATGCTGAAAATGCAAAAAAACGTGGATTAAAAGTTATTATTGCTGGAGCTGGTGGCGCTGCTCATTTACCTGGAATGATTGCATCCCTAACAACAATACCCGTTATCGGAGTACCTGTAAAGTCTAGTAATTCTTTAGATGGTTGGGATTCAATTTTATCTATTTTACAAATGCCAAATGGAGTTCCTGTTGCAACTGTCGCTCTAAACGCAGCAAAAAATGCTGGGATTTTAGCAGTACAAATAATAGCAACATTTGACACAAGTCTTGGAGATAAGTTAGAAGTATATAAAGATAGTTTAGAAAAAATAGTACTTGATTCTTCTAAAACTATATAAGAAATATGAATATTTTACTTACAAAGTTTGATTACGCTCCCTTTAAGCAAATAAAAAATTCAGATTATTTATCATCTATTGAAATAGCAATAAAAGAGCTTAAAAATGAGATAGATTTCATCACTGATAATAAAAGCAAGTCTACATTCATTAACACAATAGAAGCTCTTGATTATACTGGGATAAAATTAGATAGGATAACATCAATATTTTTTAATCTAAATTCTGCAGAAACTAATAAAGAGATTCAAAAAATTGCAATTGAGATATCTCCTAAACTTAGCGAGCTAAAAAATTACATTTTGTTAAACAATAAATTATTTAACAAAATAAACTTTGTATATAATACTATAAACAAAAGTAGTTTATCTACTGAAAAAAGTACTTTACTAAACAACACATACAAATCTTTTTTAAGGAATGGTGCAAATCTCTCAGCAGAAAAGAAAAACAAATTAAGGGGTATTGACATTAAACTAAGTAAGTTATCATTAGATTTTGGACAAAATTTATTGAAGGAAACTAATGAGTTTGAACTACTTGTAAAGGATATAAAAAAATTAGACGGGCTCTCAGAGGATCATATTGAAGCTGCTAAAATGTTAGCGGAATCAAAAAACAAAAAAGGATGGTTGTTTACATTAGATTACCCAAGTTATTCAGCGCTGGTTACTTATTGTAAGAACCGTTTATTAAGAAAAGAAATTACTATTGCCTTTGGACAAAGAGCTTTTAAAAACAATGAGTTTGACAATCAAAAAATAGTTATTGAAATTGTTAACCTAAGATATGCGAAAGCTACGTTACTTGGCTATTTATCTTATTCTGAATATATCTTAGAAGAACGAATGGCCAAAAGCACAAAAAATGTAATGGATTTCTTAGAAGGATTGGTGAGAAAAGTTAAACCTGTAGCAATAAAAGAATTTAAAGTGTTAGAGGGATATGCAAAAAGTATAGATAAAATTGAGAGTCTAGAAAAATGGGATACAGCTTTTTACTCTGAAATGTATAAAAAATACAAGTTTAATATTGATCAAGAGGAATTAAAACCTTATTTCAGTTTAAAAAAAGTTTTACAAGGTGCTTTTACAGTAAGTAATAAATTGTATGGGTTAAACTTTAGTGAAGTACTTAATGTAGAAACTTATAGTGAAGAAGTAAATACTTACGAAGTTACGGATGATAAAAATAATTTTATAGCATTACTCTATACAGATTTTCATCCAAGAGAAGGCAAACGAGGAGGAGCTTGGATGACTTCATATAAACCTCAATATAAACACAAAAATACTAATGAAAGACCTCATATTTCGATTGTGTGTAATTTTACCAAGCCTACAAAAAACAAACCCTCATTACTGACTTTTGATGAAGTAACCACTTTATTCCATGAGTTCGGACATGCATTACATGGAATTTTAGCAAATACAACTTTTAAAAGTCTTTCAGGAACAAATGTTTCCTGGGATTTTGTAGAGTTACCAAGTCAGATATTTGAAAATTGGTGCTATGAAGAAAAGGCATTAAATCTTTTTGCTGTTCATTATAAAACCAAAGAGGCAATACCAATAGAACTAATAAAAAAAATAAAAAATAGCGCTAATTATAATCAAGCGACTCAAACACTTAGACAATTGAGTATTGGTATTTTAGACATGAACTGGCATAATACTAATCCTGAAAAAATTAAAGATGTAAAAGAATATGAATCTAAAGTTCTAGAAAATTTAACTCTCACAAAAGAGATAGATGAAGTATGTATGAGTACAGGTTTTTCGCATATATTTCAAGGAGGGTACTCTGCTGGGTATTACAGCTATAAATGGGCAGAGGTTTTAGATGCTGATGCATTCGAATACTTTAAAGAAGAAGGAATATTTAATAAAAAAATTGCTTCAAAATTTAAAAATAACATTCTATCTAAAGGAGGAACTGAAGATCCAATGGATTTATACATTAGGTTTAGAGGGAGAAAACCAACAATTGATGCATTACTTAAAAGGTCTCAGATATTATAGAAAAAGATTCAATAATACCCAAAAAATAGGAACTGACTCTACCCAGAACGATGCATAATATTTAGTTTGATTTTCTCTAGAATTGTAGAGCAAAATTGATAGAGTAATACAAATCACAATATTAATTGAAATTGAATTGACATTTTCTAAAATTAATATTTGAAGAAAATCCAAAAAAACAAAGATAAAAAGTAAGACAAACCCTAAATTCCTAGTACTTTGAATTCCAATATTTTGTGGAACTGTGTTTAAAATTTTTATATCTAAATTTAGATCTCGTATATCAAAAGGGAGAATGGCTACAAATACGTATATGAAAATTTGCATAAAGTAGATAAAAATGATAACATCAGTTTTATCATAAGAGTCAATAATTGGTAAAAGCACTATTAATAAACTCCAGACAGTTGATACAATAAATATTTTAAGACCTGGAATATTTCTTAGATTTTTCTTCTCTCTATTAATTGAATTAGTAGGGAGTATATAAAGCACAGTAAATGAGAAGACTATAAAAATAATAATTAACTCTAGAATAGAAAATTTTGGTATTAGTAAAAGGCATATGATCAATGAGACTATAGTTAATAAATAGATCAATTTTAATGTCTTCCTTTTTTTTAAGAGCTGTATTGTTAAACCTATTTCACAGTACTTTATAAAATTATAGGCAACTAAAGTTGAAAAAAAAGTAAAAAGAAGCAAATTATAATCTAAAGTTATATCAAATTTTAAAAAAGTCAATACCTGAAGACAAACTACAGCCAAAGATACATGCAAACTAGAATTAATATAAAAATCAACTAGTTTGAAAGCAAGTTTTTTTATGTTAATAAGTTGTAAAATTATTTAATAATTAATAAAAAATTTATGTCATAAAAATATCATTTATTAATTACTTTTGTATGTATAATTTTTGATTTTTACTATGAATTCAGAATCTTTTTCAAGAAGACACATTGGGCCAAGAGAGTCTGATATAGAGCTAATGCTAAAAACAGTTAAAGCATCCTCTATTGATAAATTAATTGAAGATACAATTCCTGCAAATATCAGGTTAAAAAATGTTCTTGAGCTAGAGGAGCCATTAAGTGAATCGGATTATTTAATGCATTTAAAAAGTATATCTCATTTAAATAAAGTATTTACAACATATATAGGACTAGGTTATAATAGATCTTATTTGCCCGCTGTAATTCAGAGAAATATACTTGAAAGTCCGGGCTGGTACACTGCCTATACACCATATCAAGCTGAAATAGCTCAAGGAAGACTTGAAGCTTTATTAAATTTTCAGACTATGATATGTGATTTAACTGGGATGGAACTAGCTAACGCATCTCTACTAGATGAAAGCACTGCAGCCGCAGAGGCAATGACATTGCTTTATGCAGTTAGATCGAGAGATCAGAAAAAAAATAAGATTAATAAATTTTTTGTTTCAAAGAATATATTTCCACAAACTCTTTCTTTATTAAAAACAAGATCTAATCCTTTAGGGATAGAACTTTTTATAGAAGATGAATCCAAATTCAACTTTGACCATAATGAGTTTTATGGAGCATTTATTCAATATCCCAGCGCTAATGGAGAAGTAACTGACAGTTCTGAATTTATTAAAAAATGTAATGAGAATAATATTAAAATAGCAGTTGCTGCAGATGTTTTAAGTTTAACAATTTTAGAATCACCAGGGAAATTCGGAGCTGATGTAGTGGTTGGAACCACTCAAAGGTTTGGAATTCCTTTAGGTTATGGAGGGCCCCATGCAGCATATTTTGCCACCAAAGAAATATACAAAAGAAGTATTCCTGGAAGAATTATTGGAGTGACAGTAGATACTAATGGCAACAGAGCCCTTAGAATGGCATTACAAACCAGAGAACAACATATTAAAAGAGATAAAGCTACATCTAATATTTGTACATCTCAGGTCTTATTAGCTGTAATGGCGGGGATGTATGCCGTTTATCACGGACCTACTGGATTAAAAACCATTGCAAATAGAATTCATAACTGTGCCATTGTTTTATCTGAAAAATTAACTTCACTAGGGCTAGAGCAGCTGAACAATCATTTCTTTGATACAATCAGAATTAGTATTGATATTGAGAAAATAAAAAGTGAAGCTAATTTAAATGAAGTTAACTTTTATTACCCTGATGAAAATACAGTTTCTATATCAATAAATGAAACTACAACTATAGAGGATTTAAATACTATAGTTTCGATTTTTTCAACTGCAACTAACAATAGTACAGATAAGATTATCACACTAAAAAATTTAAGTAAAATCCCTGATAATTTAAAAAGAAAAACTACTTTTTTAACTAATTCTGTTTTTAATAAATACCATTCCGAGACTGAACTAATGAGATATATTGTGTCATTAGAAAGAAAAGATTTATCCTTAACGCATTCTATGATTCCATTAGGCTCTTGTACAATGAAATTAAATGCTGCTGCAGAAATGCTTCCTCTTAGTTGGAACAGATGGATAAACATACACCCATTTGCTCCAATATTTCAAGCAAGAGGCTATCAGTATATTTTAAGGAATTTAGAAAATCAATTATCTGCTATTACTGGCTTTGCCGCAACTTCTCTGCAGCCTAATTCGGGTGCACAAGGAGAGTTTGCTGGGTTAATGGTAATAAGAGCATATCATCAAGACAATGGAGACCATAATAGAAATATATGTTTAATTCCTTCTTCAGCACATGGTACAAATCCAGCCAGCGCAGTAATGGCCGGAATGAAAGTGATAGTCACCAAAGCAACAGATGATGGAAATATTGATATTGAAGATTTAAAAAACAAAGCTATTGAACACAAAGAAAATTTAGCTGCTTTGATGATAACCTATCCTTCTACTCACGGAGTTTTTGAAGTTGATATTCTTGATATAACAAATATTATTCATGAAAATGGTGGGCAAGTATATATGGATGGTGCAAATATGAACGCTCAAGTTGGATTAACTAACCCAGCGGCAATTGGAGCTGATGTTTGTCACCTTAATCTTCATAAAACATTTGCAATTCCTCATGGAGGTGGAGGACCAGGGGTTGGTCCAATTTGTGTCGCTAAACAACTAGCGCCATTTTTACCATCAAATCCAATAATAAAGACGGGAGGGAACAAAGCCATCGATTCAATATCTTCGGCACCTTTTGGCTCTGCACTTGCATGCCTAATTTCTTATGGCTATATAAAAATGTTAGGTAGTGAAGGTTTAACGAATTCTACTAAAGTTGCTATTTTAAATGCTAACTATATAAAAGAAAGATTAACTGGTAAATATGAAGTGTTGTACTCAGGTAAAAATGGTAGAGCAGCACATGAAATGATAATTGATTGTAGACCATTTAAAGCAAAGGGAATTGAAGTCACTGATATAGCAAAAAGATTAATGGATTATGGGTTTCATTCTCCAACCGTTTCTTTTCCAGTTGCAGGGACAATGATGATAGAGCCAACAGAAAGTGAGAGTAAAGGAGAACTTGATCGTTTTTGTGATGCTATGTTAGAAATTAGAAAAGAAATCAATAATTGCTCACTTGAGGATGAAAACAATGTATTGAAAAATGCTCCTCATACTCTGGAAATGGTTACAGCTGATAAATGGGAGTACAATTATTCAAGAGCTAAAGCTGCTTATCCATTAGAATATGTAAAAGAGAATAAGTTTTGGGCATCAGTCAGAAGAGTTGATGATGCATATGGAGATAGGAACCTGATGTGTAGTTGTGATCCAATAGAATCATATACAGAGTAATTATTTAAAAAAAATACTTAGATTGTATAATAATTAAATCTATAATGTTATTTGAAAATTAATTTTATGAATGTAAAAATCACAGGTACTGGAAGTTATATACCTAAAGTTTTAAAGAAAAATGATGATTTTGCAAACCATAAATTTTATAATACTGATGGGTCTAAAGTAGGATCTGATAACGTTAGTGTTATAAGTAAGTTAAAAGAAATAACAGGAATTAATGAACGAAGGTATGCTAGTGATAATTTAAATTCATCTGATTTAGGATACTTAGCAGCAGAAAAAGCAATTGCAGATTCGGGC
>TARA_B110000503_G_scaffold122571_1_pt1 | contig 14054 bp, 13 predicted proteins | sample TARA_B110000503 | Tara Oceans TARA_B110000503 (sample SAMEA4397472) | marine metagenome | biome: Polar Biome; feature: [SRF] surface water layer (ENVO:00010504); material: water (ENVO:00002006), including particulate matter (ENVO:01000060) such as... | depth 5 m | reverse complement strand
GCATCAATTGCTAATTGCATAGCTGTTGTTGCCATCATTGCAGAAGCCGCTAAAGCAACTCCGTAAAATCCAGCTAAAGCATAGGAAGACCATATTGCAGCAGCAAATAATAATACAGAAGAGAATGTAGAAATCATACCCGTTGCTAAACCAGCAATAATATTTGTTCCAGCTCCAGTACTTGATTGTTGTACAATTTTTAAAACTGGTTTTGAACCTAAACCAGTATAGTATTCAGTAAATGCTGAGATTCCAGCTCCGACAACTAAACCAACTAAACAAGCATAAAACACTCTTATTGAAGAGATGTCTTTAATACCTTCTCCAAAGAAATCCATTTGCATAGTTTCTGGTAACATCCATGTAACTAATCCATAACATGCTACGGCAACCATTCCTATAGATGCCCAGTTTCCTATATTTAAAGCTTTTTGAACATCAGCTTCTTTTGCATCATTAGATGAAATTTTAACTAATAAGGTACCTATAAGAGAAATGATTATTCCAACTCCAGCAATAGACATCGGAAGTAGTATTGGTCCAATTCCGCCAAAGGCATCTTGAATTGCACCTCCCATATCCTTAATAACATAGTTACCTAAAACCATAGCGGCTAAAACAGTAGCTACGTAAGAACCAAATAAATCTGCTCCCATACCTGCAACGTCTCCAACATTATCTCCTACATTATCAGCAATAGTCGCTGGGTTTCTTGGATCATCTTCAGGGATATCAGCTTGTACTTTACCAGCCAAATCAGCTCCAACATCAGCAGCTTTTGTGTAAATTCCACCACCTACTCTTGCAAACAAAGCTATAGATTCAGCTCCTAAAGAAAAGCCCGCTAAGGCTTCTAAAACAACAGTCATCTGATCAGTATTAGTCCATTGACCACCCATAAACATTTCATAAAATATAATAAAGAACATAGTTAAACCTAAAACAGCTAAACCAGCAACTCCAAGTCCCATAACAGTACCTCCGCCAAAAGAAACTTTTAATGCATTTGGTAAACTAGTTTTTGCAGCTTGAGTCGTTCTAACATTTGTTTTGGTAGCAATTTTCATTCCCATGTTTCCTGCGAACGCAGAAAATATTGCACCAATAACAAATGCAACTACAATTGAGTATGTGCTATCCATGTAAAAAGCAATTCCAGCTAAAACAACACTTGCTCCAACAACAAAAATTGCTAACAACCTATATTCAGCTTTTAAAAATGCTAAAGCACCTTCATAGATGTGGTCTGAAATCTCTTTCATTTTTCCATCTCCTGCATCTTGTTTCATTACCCAAGATTTTTTTACTAACATGTAAGTTAGTCCTAATAATGCCATTAAAATTGGCATCCAAATCATCATTGATTCCATATATTCTTTTTTTAGTATTTTTTTTATTCAGCTGGCAAAAGTAATAAAATCAGTTTTAATTAAAAAACTTAATAGATTTATACCTTAACCAAAATTTTTATTTTCTGTATAGAACTTTTTTTACAGCCTTAATAACATCATTGCTATTAGGTAACCACTCTGCAAATAAAGCAGGTGAATATGGTGCTGGAGTGTCCGCCGTATTTATTTTTTCAATTGGAGCGTCTAAATAATCAAAAGCTTTGGATTGAACTTGAAAAGTAATTTCAGTAGAAACATTTCCAAATGGCCATGCCTCTTCTAAAATAACAAGTCTATTTGTTTTTTTTACTGATTTTAACACAGCATCAATATCCAAAGGTCTAACTGTCCTTAAGTCGATAATTTCACAAGAAATATTTTCTTCTTTTAACTTATCAGCAGCTTTATATGCTTCTTTAATTATTTTCCCAAAGGAAACGATTGTTACATCTGTACCTTCTCTTTTTATATCAGCAACTCCAATAGGTAATGTATATTCTCCTTCTGGAATTTCACCTTTATCACCATACATTTGTTCACTTTCCATAAAAATAACAGGGTCATCATCTCTAATCGCTGACTTTAATAATCCTTTTGCATCGTATGGATTTGATGGTACAATAACTTTTAATCCTGGAGTGTTTGCAAACCAACTTTCAAATGCTTGAGAGTGTGTAGCTGCTAATTGCCCAGCTGATGCAGTAGGTCCTCTAAATACTATTGGACATTTGAATTGGCCGCCAGACATTTGTCTAATTTTCGCTGCATTGTTTATTATTTGATCAATTCCAACAAGTGAAAAGTTAAAGGTCATATATTCTACAATTGGACGATTACCCGTCATTGTAGAGCCAATAGCAATACCCGCAAAGCCTAATTCAGCTATTGGAGTATCAATAACTCTTTTTTCACCGAACTCATCTAACATACCTTTAGAGGCTTTATACGCTCCGTTGTATTCAGCAACTTCTTCCCCCATAAGATAGATGCTTTCATCTCTTCTCATTTCTTCCGACATTGCCTCACAAATAGCTTCTCTAAATTGGATTGTTCTCATATATTAAAAATTTTATTGCAAAAATAGTAAAGGATTTAATATTAGTGATCAAAAAAAAAAAAATTACTATGCATGCATAGTAGTTTGTCTATAATTAATTATATTTGATCCTCATAATATAATAATGATATGAAAATAATAGTTTGTATTAGTCATGTCCCTGACACTACTTCAAAAATTAACTTTACAGAAAAAGACACAAAGTTTGACAGAACTGGAGTCCAGTTTGTAATCAATCCAAATGATGAATTTGGACTTACAAGAGCGATGTGGTTTAAAGAAAAACAAGGTGCCACTGTTGATGTTATAAATGTTGGCTTATCTGACACGGAGTCTACACTAAGAAAAGCACTCGCAATAGGTGCAGACAAAGCAATTAGAATTGATATGAGTCCACAAGATGGATATAGCGTAGCAACTCAACTAGCCAGTTATATAAAAAAAGAAAATTATGATTTAGTAATTGCAGGAAGAGAATCTATTGATTACAATGGCGGAATGGTTCCTGGAATGATTGCTGGATTAAATGATGCTAATTTTATAAACAATTGTATAAGTCTTGAAATAGATGGTACAAACGCTATAGCCGTAAGAGAAATTGATGGTGGTAGAGAAACTATTGAATTATGTCTTCCTATTGTGATTGGAGGACAGAAAGGTTTAGTCGAAGAAAGTGATTTAAGAATCCCTAACATGAGAGGCATAATGATGGCTAGAAAAAAACAGCTAGAAGTTATAGCTGCAATAGATTCTTCAAATCAAACAACTTCAATGAAATTTGAAAAACCAATACCAAAAGGAGAAGTAACACTAGTTTCTCCTGATAATTTAGATGAATTAATCAATTTACTTCATAATGAAGCTAAAGTAATTTAAGTATGGCAATATTAGTATACACAGAATCTGAACAAGGAAAATTCAAAAAAATAGCTTTTGAAGTAGCTTCATATGCAAGAGCAATTGCAAATGAAAATAATACTACAGTTACAGCTGTATGTATAAATGCTAAAAATCCAACCGAATTAGAAAACTACGGAGTAGATAAAATTCTAAACATATCAAATGAAGGTTTAAAAACATTCAATGCGCTTTCTTATTCTCAAACTGTTTTTGAAGCAGCTGAAAATGAAAAATCTAATATAATTGTAATTAGCTCAAGTGCAGATTCTAAATATTTAGCTCCTTTATTGGCAGTAAAACTTAAAGCAGGATATATTTCTAACGCATCAGAACTACCCTCAAACTACAGTCCTTTAACATTAAAAAGAAGTGCATTTACTAATAAAGCTTTTGAAAGCACACAAGCAAATACTGAAAAAGTATTAATTAGTTTAGCTAAAAATAGTTTTATTATTAATGAAATTAAAAGTAACGCAACAATTGAGGACTTTTCAGTAAATGTTGTAAAAAACAATACAAAAGTAAAGTCAGTTGATAAAGCAACAGACAAGGTTACTATTGCAGATGCAGAAACAGTAGTGTCTGCAGGAAGAGGGTTAAAGGGGCCAGAAAACTGGGGAATGATAGAAGAATTAGCGGAGGTTTTAGGCGCAGCTACAGCATGTTCAAAACCTGTTTCTGATTTAGGGTGGAGACCTCATGGCGAGCATGTCGGTCAAACCGGAAAGCCCGTAGCAACTAATCTATATATAGCTATTGGAATCTCTGGAGCAATACAACACTTAGCGGGAATAAATTCCTCGAAAGTAAAAGTCGTAATTAATACTGATCCTGATGCGCCATTTTTTAAAGCTGCAGATTATGGGGTAGTTGGCGATGCTTTTGTAGTAGTGCCAGAATTAATAAATAAGCTTAAAACTTTTAAGGCTCAAAACTCATAACTTTTTGTGTATAACATAAAAAGGTTAAATTTGGTTATTAATATTATAAATCAAACATGAGCTTAGTACGCCTGATAATAAAAGGAATTTCCTACAGTCAAACTCAAAATGGAGCATATGCTCTGATTCTTAGCGAATTAAAGGGCGAAAGAAAACTTCCAATAGTCATAGGAGCATTTGAAGCACAGTCTATTGCTATAGCTTTAGAAAAAGAAATTAAACCTCCCAGACCTTTAACTCACGATTTATTTAAAAATTTCTCAATTAGATTTGACATAATTATTAAACAAATAATAATTCACAAACTTGTTGATGGCGTATTTTATTCAAGTATAATTTGCGAGAGAGATAGAATAGAAGAAATAATAGATTCAAGGACTAGTGACGCAATAGCAATTGCGCTCAGATTCAATGCGCCTATTTTTACTTATGAAAATATTCTTACAAAAGCAGGCGTTATCCTTAAGGTTGATGAAATTAATGAGGACAGTGAGTCTATTATAAAAGAAATTATTCATGAAGAGGTAACTGATTCTAACGATGATTATAAAAATAAAAATACAGAAGAACTTCAGAAATTATTAAAAATTGCAGTTTTAAAAGAAAATTATGAAAATGCAGCTTTGATAAGAGATGAAATATCTAAAAGACAATAATTATGCTGAAAAAACTTTCAATTCTAATATTTATTTTTTCAATTAATTCAATTTTTTCTCAATCTATTCAAGGAGAATGGGTTTTTGAAAACATTCAGGATTCAACAGGAAGTGAACTTTTTGAATTAAAAAATACCGATGTATTAAGCATTAGTGAATCTAATTTTAAATATACCTTAGAAGCAAAAGATAATTTATTTGCTGAAGGAAATTACAGCCTTGTAAATGATAAACTTTCATTTAAATACAGTCTTCCAACAGATACAATAAGAGTTTATGATATAAATTTAATCTCAAATAATAATTTAGAATTTACAGAAATTGGAATCACTTATAAATTTGCTAAAGTGGAAGCGCTAATTCCTAGTCAAGGGTTTTCTATAGCTGGAATGATAAAAGGAATTACAGGAATGCTTGCTTTGATTTTTATAGCATTTTTGTTTAGTAAAAATAGAAAAGCAATAAACTGGAAGACAGTAACAATTGGACTAGCAGTTCAATTATTGTTAGCCATAGGGGTCTTGAAAGTTGATTTTATTCAAGGAATATTTGAATTTTTTGGAAAAATATTTGTAAAAACATTAGACTTTACCATGGAAGGGAGTAAATTCTTATTGGGTGACATGATGAATATAGAAAGCTTTGGTTATGTATTTCTATTTCAAGTATTACCTACAGTAATATTCTTTTCTGCGCTAACTTCAGTTTTGTTTTATCTTGGAATAATTCAAAAATTTGTTAGAGCATTAGCTTGGGCTCTGACCAAATTACTTAACATTTCTGGCGCAGAGAGTTTAAGTGTTGCTGGAAATATTTTCTTAGGACAAACAGAAGCACCACTACTGATAAAAGCTTACTTAGAAAAAATGTCTAAATCTGAGATCTTATTGGTTATGGTTGGTGGTATGGCAACAGTTGCAGGTGGGGTGCTAGCAGCATACATAGGCTTTTTAGGAGGTGAAGACGAAGTAGTGAGACTCTTTTATGCTAAACATCTATTGACAGCTTCCGTTATGGCAGCTCCTGGTGCAATAGTAATTTCAAAAATATTATATCCTCAAGTTGAAGAAATCAATACTGAGGTTCATGTCTCACAAGAAAAGATTGGCTCAAATTTACTAGATGCAATTGCTAATGGAACTACTGAAGGACTAAAGTTAGCTGCAAATGTTGGAGCTATGCTATTAGTGTTTGTAGCATTTATTGCAATGATTAATTTTGGTTTTGAAAAAATAGGTGCAATTGGCCAAATGAATGGTTGGATTAGTTCAAACACACCTTATGAGCAACTTTCCTTAGAATTTATACTCGGATACACCTTCTCTCCATTAATGTGGTTAATTGGGGTTGCAAAAGAAGATATGGCCTTGATGGGTCAACTATTAGGGATAAAATTAGCAGTAAGTGAATTTATTGGATACATGCAATTGGCAGAACTAAAAGACATCACGAATTTAGTTCATTTTAAATATGAAAAGTCAATACTTATGGCAACATATATGCTGTGTGGTTTTGCTAATTTTGCTTCTATTGGAATACAAATTGGTGGAATTGGATCATTAGCACCAGGACAGAGAAAAAACTTATCAAAATTTGGATTCCTAGCCCTTATCGGAGGAACCCTAGCTTCTTTATTATCTGCAACTTTTGCAGGAATGATTATTGGTTAAAAAGTTAATAACTTTACTATTTTTATTATTTGATTTTCTATCTATTTATCTATTTTTATTTTTTAAATATTCATAATGAAACAATATTTAGATTTAGTTAAAGAAGTTTTAGAAAACGGGAATCAAAAAGGGGATAGAACAGGTACTGGAACAAAAAGTATTTTTGGACATCAACTGAGGTTTGATCTAAGTAAAGGGTTTCCAATGATTACCACCAAAAAGCTTCACTTAAAGTCAATAATTTACGAATTATTATGGTTTTTAAATGGAGACACGAACATTAACTATCTAAATGATAATGGAGTTAAAATATGGAATGAATGGGCGAATAAAGATGGGGATTTAGGTCCAGTTTACGGCTATCAGTGGAGGAATTGGAATGGAGATGAAATTGATCAAATTAAAGAATTAATAAACACCTTAAAGAACAATCCAAATAGTAGAAGAATGTTAGTTTCAGCTTGGAATCCATCTGTATTGCCAGATAACGCTAAATCTTTTGAAGAAAATGTAGCAGAAGGAAAAGCAGCTCTTCCGCCTTGTCATGCTTTTTTTCAGTTTTATGTAAATGACGGTAAACTATCTTGCCAGTTATACCAAAGGAGTGCAGATATATTTTTAGGAGTACCATTTAATATTGCTTCTTATGCATTATTTACAATGATGGTTGCACAGGTTTGTGGATATAAGGTTGGAGATTTTGTGCATACATTTGGAGATGCACACATCTACAACAATCATATCGATCAAGTAAACTTACAATTAAGCAGAGAGATTAGATCGTTGCCTAAAATGGAAATAAACCCTGAAATAAAAGATATTTTTGACTTCAAGTTTGAAGATTTTAAATTAACTAATTATGATCCGCACCCACATATTAAAGGGGCTGTAGCAATCTAAAATAATGACTAAATCAAATTTAACTATAATAGTCGCTGCCAGTACAAACCACACTATAGGTAAGGATAATAAATTAATTTGGCATTTACCAAATGATTTAAAAAGGTTTAAAAGATTAACTTCTGGACATTGTATTATCATGGGGAGGAAGACATTTGATAGCTTTGCTGGTTTATTACCTAACAGAAAACATATTGTAATAACCAGACAAAAAGAAAATCAAAACACAGAAAATGTTATTTATGTAAACTCTATTCAGGAAGCGATTAGAGTAAGTGCAGAAGACCCAAATCCATTTGTAATTGGAGGTGGAGAAATTTACAAAATAGCAATGGATTATTCTTCTAGAATAGAATTAACAAGAGTGAATTCTCATTTTGATGGAGACACCTATTTTCCAGCTATTGACATTGAAAATTGGAATAAAATATCAGATGAGTTTAACGACAAAGACGATAAACATAAATATTCATTTAATTTTGAAACTTACGAAATAAAAAAAATATGAAAGCGTACGTATTTCCAGGTCAGGGAGCTCAATTTCCAGGAATGGGTTTAGATCTTTATAACCAAAACAGTATTGCAAAAGAATTATTTAATTCTGCCAATGATATTTTAGGTTTCAAAATCACCGAAACCATGTTTAATGGTTCAGCAGAAGACCTAAAACAAACTAAAGTCACTCAACCTGCAATTTTTCTGCATTCTGTGATTTTAGCAAAAATACTGGCAGATAAATACAACCCTCGTATGGTTGCCGGTCATTCATTAGGTGAGTTTTCAGCACTGGTGAGTAACGGTGTGTTAACTTTTGAAGATGGGCTAAAGCTTGTTTCAAAGCGAGCTATTGCTATGCAAAAAGCATGCGACATTCAAAAAAGCACCATGGCAGCTGTTCTAGGCTTAGAAGATTCCGTTGTAGAAGAAGTATGTAAAAGTATAAAAGGGATTGTTGTAGCTGCTAATTATAATTGCCCAGGACAGTTAGTAATATCCGGTGAGGTAAGTGCAATTAACGAAGCTTGTGAAAAGTTAAAAGAAAATGGAGCAAGAAGAGCTATAGTTCTTCCTGTTGGTGGCGCATTTCATTCACCACTAATGAATCCTGCAAAAGAAGAACTAGAAGAAGCTATAAATAGCACCATATTCCATAAACCAACTTGTCCGATTTATCAAAATGTAACAGCAAATGCTGTAATTAATGAAAATGAAATAAAAAATAATCTTATATCACAGCTCACTTCTGCTGTTAGATGGACACATACTATTCAGCAAATGGTTGCTGATGGAGCAAGTGAATTTATCGAAGTAGGCCCAGGTAAAGTATTACAAGGTTTGGTTAAAAAAATTAATAGAGAGTCTGAAGTTTCTTCAGCTACAATAGTCTAAATACAAATGAAAAAAAATAGAAATTTACATATCATATCTCTAGTGATTTTAAATATCACTTTAGATCAATTATCAAAATTTTGGATAAGAGGAAATGTAACCCCTTACAGGGATATCAGCGTGATTTCTGATTACTTTATTATTACTAATGTAGAGAATAGTGGCGCTTTTTTAGGACTTGGAAGTGAATTCCCTCCTATTATAAAAAACATATTACTATTGGCCTTACCCGTTGTAGTATTAATCTCCGTGTTAGCATATGTATTTAAAGACAAGTCTATTGATAAGTTAAGTCTGATTGGTTTTAGCTCAATTATAGGAGGTGGGATAGGAAATATATATGACAGATTCTTGTATGGCTCAGTAACAGATTTTTTATTCATTGATCTAGGAAGCATCTTTAAAACAGGTATATTTAATATAGCTGATCTATCCGTTACAACTGGGATGATACTGATCTTATGGGCCAGTTTTAAAAATAAAAAACAAGAATAGTTTTAGTAGTTAGTTTTTATAAACAACTCCTTCTTTCATTACAAAAACTACATTTTCCATTGTAGAAATGTTTTCTAGTGGATTATCTTCAGTAGCTACGATATCTGCAATAAACCCTTTTTTGATTTGACCTAAGTCATTCTCCATTCCTAAAATTAATGCATTAGTAGTTGTTGCCGATTGTATACACTCTATCGCAGGCATACCAACTTCATTCATATAGCCGAATTCTTTACCATTTATGCCGTGAGGATAAACTCCAGCATCCGAACCAAATGCAATTTTAACTCCTGCCTTATATGCTTTTTTAAATGTAGCTTGAATTTTAGGTCCTATTGCTAATGCTTTTGGAACAACTAGTTCATCATAATACCCTTTTATTTTTGCTTTTGCAGCTACTTCTTTACCAGCAGTAATCGTTGGGACATAGTAAGTGCCGTGTTCTATCATTAACTCCATAGATTTATCGCTCATAAGTGTGCCGTGCTCAATTGTAGTAACACCACCTATTATTGCTCTTTGAATACCTTCATCTCCATGCGCATGTGCAGCTACAATCATTCCATAATCTTTAGCGGTATCGCAAATTGATTTGATTTCTTCTAAAGTAAATTGAGGGTTTTGACCATTTTTTGCAATACTCATCACCCCGCCGGTTGCTGTAATTTTAATATTATCAGAACCATCTTTATACCTTTGTCTAACTGCTTTTTTAGCTTCATCTACACTATTTATGACGCCTTCTTTTGGTCCTGGATCACCCTTTATTGAGTTTTTCCAACCATTAGTTGGATCTGCATGACCACCGGTAGTACCGATAGCTTTTCCTGCTGTAAAAATTCTTGGCCCAATTACTTTTCCTTTAGCTATCGCATTTTTTAGAGAGATATTTACTCCTGATCCTCCTAAATCTCTAACCGTTGTAAAGCCAGCCATTAATGTAACTTTTGCGTATTCTAAAGCTCCATAAGCAATGTCGGCATCATTCGCCGTAAAAGCGTTCATGTATTTTTGAGGATTATACTCGCTTTCAATATGCACGTGTAAATCTATTAATCCAGGCATTACAGTTTTAGACTTTAGATCGATTACATTATCCTTAGAATTTACTGCAGAAACATATCCGTTTTTAATGGCTACAATCTTACCAGAGGAAACTACAATAGTTTTATTCTTTAATATTTTACCACTATCGGTATCAATAATTTTACCACAGTGTAAATAAGAGTCTTGTGCAGAAACACTAAAACTCATGAAGAAAATTAATAGGCTTAAATATTTTTTCATAATAATTGAATATTGAGGTTATGCAAGTATACTAAAGTACATATTTTTTTGTCTTTTGTGACAAATAAAATAAAGTACTGTATTTTAGCTAAAAATAATTTTATCATTTATAACCTATTAATACATATCAGTAAATTTATCTTAAGGCTACTGTCTATATTTAATTCAAAAATCCAGCTAGGTGTTAATGGGAGAGAAGAAACCTTTAATAAACTTAAAAATTCTATTGGTGTAAAGGATAAATCAATTTGGTTTCACTGCTCTTCTCTAGGAGAATACGAACAAGGACTTCCACTTTTTATAGAATTAAAAAATAAACACCCTGAGCATAAAATAATTTTAAGTTTTTTTTCTCCATCTGGCTATGAAGCTAAAAAAGACTCTAGTATTGCTGACATCGTTGTTTACCTTACTCTAGATGGTACTCGTAATTGCAAAAAGTTTTTAGATTTAGCTAATCCTGAACTTGCAGTATTTGTTAAATCAGAAATTTGGCCTAACTACTTAAATGAAATTAAAAAAAGAAAAATAAAATCCATTCTGATTTGCGCTGTATATAGTCCTTCTCAAATGAAATTTAATTTATTACAAAGAGCAGTACTTAAGTTTGAATATATTTTCACTCAAGATGAAAAATCAAAAGAACTCTTTAAATCAATTGGACATAACAACGTGGTTTGTAGCGGAGACACTAGGTACGATAGAGTCTCATTATCAAAAAATTTAGATGAAGAGGTTAAGTATATTAAGGGTTTTGTAAATAACAATAACTGTCTAATTGCAGGGAGCACCTGGAATAATGATGAAAAAATTATTGTTGATTATATCAATAATTCTAACTCTGATCTTAAGTATATAATAGCCCCCCATGAAATTAATGAAGGTCAAATAAATAACTTAAAATCTATAATAAATAAAAAGACTATTCTATTTTCTGAAATAAGTAAAGACAATATTAACTCGGCATCTGTTATAATTGTAAATAATATAGGGACCCTTTCTAAGCTTTATAAATATGCTAGCCTAGCGTATATAGGAGGTGGGTTTAATGGCGAGGGTAAATTGCACAACAGCCTAGAGGCTGCGGTATTTGGCTTACCTATAGTTATAGGTAAGTATTACAGTAAATTTCCAGAGGCAACAAGTATGATTGGAAATGGAGGAATGTTTTCAGTAAAAAACAAGATCGAATTAAAAAACAAGATTGATGATTTAATACAATCAAAAGAAATGTTATTACAAATAGGGAAGCTTAATTCAGATTTTATAAATAATAATATTGGAGCTACAACTACTATTTTAAATCATTTAAATTAATATACAATGCGAAAAACACTTACAGTACTTAGTTTTTTCATAATCTCGATCACTAATGGTCAAAGTGTCATTTTAGAGAGTTTTGGCCCGGACTTTGATTCCCCTGTTGAAATAAAAAACGTAGGAGATTCAAGATTATTTGTAGTGGAGCAGCCCGGTAGAATTAAAGTTTTAAATGCGGACGGCACTGTAAATTCTACTCCATTTTTAGATATTACATACTCTGTTAATTATGGAGGTGAGAAAGGTCTTTTAGGTCTAGCATTTCATCCTGAATATCCAACTAACCCAAGTTTTTTCGTAAACTATATAAATAATAGTGGTAACACCGTTATATCAAAGTTTAACGTTAGTTCAAATCCTGATATAGCAAACACAGAAGAAAATATTTTAATGACCATTAACCAGCCTTACTCAAACCACAATGGAGGTTGTATAAATTTTGGAAAAGACGGCTATTTATATATTGGAATGGGGGATGGAGGAAGTGGTGGTGATCCTCAAAATTACGCTCAAAATTTAAATTCACTCCTTGGTAAAATGCTTAGAATAGACATAGACCATGATGGTGCAGAATACTCAATTCCTGAAGATAATCCATATGTTGGCATAGATAATACACATCCTGAAATTTGGTCCTATGGCCTTAGAAATCCCTGGAAATTTAGTTTTGATAATTATGTAGGGGATGCTACAGTATGGATTGATGACATTTGGATTGCAGATGTTGGTCAAAATGAATTTGAAGAAATTAATTTAGTGGATAATTATACTGATACCAATATAAATTATGGATGGAGGTGTTATGAAGGGGATGATGTTTATAATAACGGTTCTAACTGCCCTTCATCGGATTACTTAACATTTCCGATAGCTACTTATTCTCACACAAGTTCAGGGCAATTCAAATGTTCAATTACTGGTGGATATGTCTATAGAGGAAGCATGCTTAATAATATGCAAGGGATTTATTTTTTCGCAGATTACTGTAGTGGAGAAATTGGATTATTAAGTAAGGAAAATGACGTATGGAATTATAATCTAGTAAACCCATCATCTAGTGGTAGTTGGGTTACTTTTGGAAAAGACATGAACGATGAATTATATGTAGCTTCAGTTAATGGAGGTCTCTATAAAATTGTAAATGCAGCGCTAAGTTCAAATGAAATAGAAAATGATAATTTTTCTATTTACCCTAATCCATTTAGTGATATGATTAATTTTAATAACCCCGAAGAAAGTTTGGATATTAAAGTATATGATATCAATGGAAAAAATATATTATCTATTGAAAATTACAGACAAAATTCTTTAGATCTCAAGAATCTAAATTCTGGGATTTACTTTATAAAAATCAATAATCAAATTAAAAAAATCATAAAAAGATGAAACATTTTATAGTAATCTTATTAGCCCTAGGGTTTTATTCTTGCGATTTCAAAGTCGAGAAAAAAATAGATTTTAATAGCTCGACTACTCCTAAAGTTGAATTTTATTCTAGTGAAGAGTCAATAAAAGCAGACTATCCGTTTTCTGATGCAGTAAAAATTGATGATTTCATTATTCTCTCTGGGGTAGTGGGTAATATTCCAGGAAATGAGTCTGTTGTTGAGGGAGGTATTCAAGCCGAAACAAAACAGGCTTTAGAAAACATAAAAAAAATTCTTGAGTATTATGATCTAACAATGGATAATATCGTAAAATGTACTTGCATGATCGATGATATTTCTGAATGGGGTGAAATGAATAAGGTATACAAGACTTACTTTACCAAAAATAGACCAGCTAGAAGTGCTTTTGGTGCGGATGGACTTGCTCTTGGTGCTAAACTAGAGTTAGAGTGCTGGGCTGTAATTAATTAGCAGGCAGTAACTACGATTTTAATTATGAGGCCTCAGTGGGATTAATTAAAGAATAGTAAAAATATTATTATGAATAAAAAAAAGGGGTTAATCTTAAAGATTAACCCCTTTTGTACTGAAGGCGGGACTTGAACCCGCACGGACCTTACAGTCCATTGGATTTTAAGTCCAACGTGTCTACCAATTCCA
>TARA_B110000503_G_scaffold61913_1_pt1 | contig 14072 bp, 11 predicted proteins | sample TARA_B110000503 | Tara Oceans TARA_B110000503 (sample SAMEA4397472) | marine metagenome | biome: Polar Biome; feature: [SRF] surface water layer (ENVO:00010504); material: water (ENVO:00002006), including particulate matter (ENVO:01000060) such as... | depth 5 m | reverse complement strand
CCATAATCGATCGTGCGGGGATTGTATTCGTACTGCAGCGCGCGGGAAAAAAGCTGACGCACGCGGTCGACTGCATGCTCAGATTTCGGCACCGAATAGACTTTATTGTAAAACAAGGTGGCAAGCGGTTCGCGCACCGTGCTGTCGCTTAAGCCGACGGTTAAGCCGCGCGACAGTCGACTGATGATGCCGCTTTTAATTAGTCCCTGCGCGTCGATGACAAGGTCGTAATGTTCGCGCTTAATGTCGTCTTTAAACTTTTTAAATTCGATGCCGCCAAGCGAGCGAAAAGGCTTTTTGCGCCAGCGTCGAAACGCCACAGGAATGACACGATCGACTGCAGGATGCCAGCTAGGCACCTCGACAAAGTTTTCTTCGACCACCCAGTCAAAAACAATATCGGGACGCGCGCGCCGCGCATCGGTGATGGCGGGTAGCGTGTGGATTATGTCGCCGAGCGACGAGACTTTAACGATTAAAACGCGCACTGCAATTCTCTTTGTTCTTGTAGCTTTTTAGGGTTAAACAATTGGGTTAAGCACTAGGTACAACAAAGGCACAGGCACTCTGCTCGCCCCTCTATTTTGCGTACAGTTCGAGCACGGCGGCAACCGCGCGGTGTGGTTCGATCTCGGTCATGCAGCGCTTATGGTCAAACCGGCATTCACGATCGAAACACGGTCGACAGTCGATCGGGGTAGTCAATACTCTCGAAATAGAGGCAAGCGGCGGCGTAAAGTCTGGCGAGGTTGAGCCATAGAGCGCAACCACCGGCAGGTCGACCGCCGAGGCGACGTGCATAAGGCCCGAGTCGTTAGACAGTGCGAGGGTACACGCCGCCATAAGGTCGATCGCCTCGGCGAGGGATGTCTTGCCTGTCAGATTAAAACAGCAGTCGGTTAATGGATGCCCTACCCGTTTTTCGATTCCTTCGTAGATCTCTTGCGCGATGGCTGCATCCCCCGCCGAGCCCATAATCACAACGCGCCAACCGTCGGCGACGAGCTTGGCGCTTGTCATGCTGAAGTGATCCGCGGGCCACTGTTTAGAGGAGCCAAACTCGGCGCCGGGGCAGATTGCTATCAGGCGTTTTGGCCAGCCGCCGTTGGTCTCTATACCAAACTTTGCCAGCGCCTTGTCTACCATCGGCCTGGTGACAAGCAGGCGGGGGTCTGGGATATGGTCGGGCAATCTCTTTTTGGCAGGGAGCGCGAGGGCGGCGAAGCGCTCGACCATGCGCGGGTATTTCGCTTTGTCGAGATACCGGCAGTCGTTTAGTAGCAGGCCTCGCGCCTCGCCGCGCCAGCCGATACGCTGTTTGATGCCAGCGAATCGGGGTATGAGCGCCGATTTAAAGGAATTAGGGAGCACAATGGCATGGGTATAGCCCGCGCTTGCGAGACTTTTACCAAAGCGGCGACGCGCGCCAAGCTTAAGCTCGCCATGGTCGAAGGGCAGCACGAGGCTTTCGTCTACCTCGGGCATACGCTCAAGCAGCGGCATGGTCCACGCGGGGGCCAAGACGGTAATGTGGCAATCGGGGCGCGTGCGCTTGAGCAGAATAAAGAGGCTCTGCGCCATTAGCATGTCGCCAACCCACGATGCGCCGACAACGAGTATTTTGTGAGGCGCCGTGACCTTGGCCTGCAACGCCTGTTCGGCAAGCGCCTGCTCTTGCCGCTCGCCCGAATAGGTTAGGTCCATTAGCTCATCGAGCGTCTGCTCTCGGGCACCGGTTTCGGGGTTCTCTTTACCAGTAGCCGTTTGAACACCACCTAGCGCTTGTTGTTGGTTTTCATCGTCTCTCGCCATTTCCCCAGTTTACTCTCGCTGAGCGGTGAGTGACAGCGTGCAGGCCGCCTATTCGACAAGCTTTACCCAGGCCCCAGGCGCGGGCGTTCCCGAAGGATAATAGTTGTTAAGCAGACGCAGCGTCTCTTCGGGGTAGTTCGCAATACGGCTTTGCTGTCCGACGACCCTAAAGTCGAAAAACTCGCTCGCCTGCACAAAGCGGATTTTAGCCTCGACACCGCCGCCTTCGCCGCGCTGTATGGCTCGAAAGGAACGAATAGACGCGAGTATCGCAGCGTCTGCCTCGTCGGAGTCAGCCTTACCGCGGAAAATCATCGCGCGGCGACCGAGATAAATCACGGCGATGCGCTCGATACTGCCGTCGGCCGACTGGATGACACCGGTGTGCCCTACCAGCCTAAACTGCTCGAGAGCCTCGCTTTGCTGAAGGTTGTCGATGCCAAGCTTGTCTCTAATAAACAAGCGCGGGTCTAGCGTGTCCTGCAATTGCTGCGCTTCGATTTTAAGCTCGCCCGCACCCTCGAACGCGCCGGTGGCAGTGGTGGTGGTCTCTTCGACAACCCACTCGGGCGGGAAAACGAGGGTATAGCCGAGCAGCGATTGATAGAAGCGATTGCGTTCGTCGCTGCGCTGCGATTGTGCGCTCTGGCCTACAACCAGCCCGTCGAGTGCGCTGCGAAACTCGGCATTGTCGGTGCGGGTAATTGAGTTGCCGCCGAGGGTAGCGACGTCCTCTATCGCCTCTTGCAGGCGTTTGTCGTTGCGCGGATGAGTTGCAAATAGGCCGTGGTAGCCGCCGCCTTTACCGGCGACTTTGCGATTAAAGTCTTCTTGGTTTTTGAGTACGGTAATGACCTCGATCATGGCGGCAGGGTCGTAGCCTGCATTAACGATGTATTCGGCGCCGAGGCTGTCGGCTTCGAGTTCGTCTTCGCGGCCAAATCCACTGAGGCCGCTCTGCGCCCATATCGAGGCGATATCGCTTATCTGCGAGCCGACGTAGCCGCTGCCGGTAGCGACTGCGGTTACTATGCCGCCAACAGTCGACGCCGTTTTTGCAAGCCCACCGCGCGCCTGCTGCTGCACAGCATGCCGCGCAGTGATGTGCGCGATTTCGTGTGCGAGTACGGCGGCGAGTTCGGCTTCAGAGTTCATGAAAGTGAGCAGCCCACGGTTAACGTAAACGTAACCGGCAGGCAGCGCGAAGGCGTTGATTTCGGGGTTGTCGATTATCGTAAACGTATACGCTAAGTCGGGGCGATGACTCACAGCGGCGATGTCATTTCCCACGCGCTCGACATAGGCCTGCAGCACGTCGTCTTTATAAATAGGCATCGAGGCGAGCACTTTCTCGTGTTCTTCGAGACCGATTTCTTTCTCTTTGTTCTCGGTCATTAATACCAAGTTCGCCCCGCCGGTCGCCGGATTAACGGCGCAGCCTGCGGCAGTGAGGGCAACACACAAAACAGTGAGGAGTGCGAGTGGGCGAGTCATAGAGTTCTCCGCTAAATCATTCGCCGTTTACAAATTTTTTGAGCTGATCGGCTAGCCGTATACAGGCGTTGGCCTCGACGCGCGCGATAAGGGGGATGGGAATAACCAGTGCCGGCACATACGACTGGCCTGTTGCGTCGGTGCTTATGGTGCCGACATTCTGCAACGAGGCGACGTCCCACACGCGCGCATCGAACGTGGAATCATCTTCCCATGACCCAAAGCCAAAACAGCCCGCGCCGCCGGGTCCTACCGTGCAGGAGATCGTGCCAGTGCGGCCGCTAGTTTCGGTAAAGCCGTCGAGCCACACCATATAACGTACGCCAAATTCGGCCATCTTGTCGGCGACAACCGGCTCTGACATAAGCCGCTCGAGGTCGCGTGTTCTTAGCGGCGCGGTGCGGGGTTCGAACCAAGGAAACATGGCGTCGACAAACTGTTTTTCGGGGATAACCGAGAGGGCGTCGTTGCCGATTGTCATGCGCTCGCCTACACAGTCGACAAATTCGGCGCGGGTTTCGTAGTCGCTCGAGTGACGGCGACCGAGAATAACGACCGACTCGTCGCTGTTTATGCCCGTTGCGCCCTGACGAAATTCGTCGACCGTGGTACTCGTACACGAGGCTAGCAACACGACTAACAGGGGCAATAATGCTTTCACGGTAAGCTCCTTACTCTTGATTTAGCGCGACGCTAACCAGTCGCGAACCTCGGGCACCTGCGCAAAGCTTAACGAAAAGCTCGAGGCAAGATCGCGCAGCGCCACGACAGCGGCATCGTTAATTGCTGAGTCGGCGGTGCGCATGCTCTCGGTCGGCGTTTTGCCATACGAGGTTAATACCCAGTCGGCAATCGGGGCGCCGTCGCCGGTTAGAAAACGCAGGTTGTAGCGTATCCACACCTCGTAAACGTCGAGCTTGGTTTTGTACGGTAGCGCGAGTTGAAACTCGTCGATGGCAGGTACAAATATGGCATCGACACCAAGCGCTTCTGCATCTTCGAGGCTTGCCACCTGCACAACCGATTGGAACATGGCAGGCAAGACCGCATCGAAAAGCGCAACATGGGATTCGCCGCTGGCGATATTAAATTCTTCGGCGCCGGTCTCGGAATATTCGATGTAGCTAAAGCTGCGCAGCGGCTCATCGTAAACCACGGCTAGCGTGAGCGGCAGCTTTGCGACGTTAGGGGTTGGATAGCTGCCTTCGATAACAACCTTGCTCACGCCACAGCTTGCGAGAACAAGCGCGCACACGCTCGCACACAGTGCTTTAGCGATTGATTGGATTGAATAACTCATTTTGTACTCATTGAAAATCGTTAAGTCCTACGAATGTACCACCATTTCGCTGCGTCATCTCGCGCATCAGCGTCGAGTAGCGATAAACGCTTTGCTGGAACCTCGCAGGACCGGCAAAGATGGTCGGAAAGCCGATGCCGTGTATGCGCACGAGGCGGTTGCCGTCGGCGTCTTCGACATTAATCCGATCTATTGTACGTAATACGTCGCGAATCGAACCTCCGGGTTGAAAATCGTCGCCCAATACATAGATGCTGATTTTCTTGTCGGGGGCATAGAACGTGTTAATTGCGCGAGTCACACCCTCAACCGGGCTGCTGTTGCTGAACGGGTTCCAGTTACGCAAGGTTGACAGAATTTGTGTGCGACGCGCGGGCGTGTCAGGAATCCACTGACCCCGAAACGAATCGAACATGTAGTCGCCCATGTCATTCATGATCTGTATTCCCTTCACCTCGGGATAGACATTGAGCGTGTCTTCGATCACCCCCAACATCTTGCCCCAACTCGGATTGTTAAACATTGAGCCTGAGGTATCGATCACAAAAATAATGTATTCGCTGTCGACCGGGATGCCGCCGATTGCGTTATTTTCGGGCGCGCTGCTGTTGGCCGCGAGGCGCTGCATCTCTGCGGTAAGCGACTGCTGCGCAAGCGACAGCTTGCCGATTTCGTCGGTAGTCTCGTCCGACAGCTGTTTCGAGCTTTGAAACTCACCCTGCACATCGCTTAGGTCGCGCCGCAGCCGTGCCACGCGCTCTTTTATCGACGAGAGCTGCTCTTGCTTGGCGTTGAGGTCGCGGTTGACCACGCGCGTCTCGCCGCGAATCTCGAATAGCTGTTCTTGCAGCTCAGAGATGATCGCCGCGGGTGCCGCCTCGGCCACCTCGAGTGGCGATGGCTGCGAGGGTTTGGCGAGCATAAGAAGAATGATCATGGCGCCAAAGCCACAGGACGCCACGTCGAGAAACGACACGGTAAACGACTCTGTCTCGCGGCTGCGCTTAAGCATTATGGCCAGTCCTTTGACGGCGTGATAAACGAGCCGCGCGTCAGTTGCGCAAGCTGCCAGTATGCCGCCGACGCGCTCGGGTCTCCTTCGAGTGGCATCAGCACGATGTTAACCGGCACATTGTTGGGCAGACTTTTTATCGCGTCTTCGAACAGCGCTAAACGATCTTTGGGCGTGATAAGACCGGTCGTTTTGCCGCGGCCGCCGAGCGTTGGTAGGCCGTCGGTAATAAGAAAAATATTGTCCGGCGGCTCGTCCATACTCGAGATAGCACGAAACACCTGATCGAGGTCGGTACCGTTATTGGGTACAAGCGACTTCACGTTCTCGATACCTAGATTAAGACCGTCGCGGTCGGCGACTTCTTGCCAAGTAAATTTGTCGCCGGCTAATAAGGTCTCGGTTGTGTTGCTAAACTGCCAGAGCTGATACCGGCTCGTAATAGGCAGCTGCGTGCTCACCCAGTCGACGGTTTTGACCACGCGCTGCCACTTGGGCGCCTCGCGCTTGCGTGCGTCGCTCATGTTGCGCGTACGAATAATATTCACCAGCGTTTCGTCGAGCATGCTGGTCGAGCTGTCGACCAAAATAAGGATGCGCTGCCCGCCAAGAAAAAGACCCGTTAGATACTGGCGACTGCCATCGCCTAAAAACTGACGAACGCTGTTACCCTCTTGATCGAGCGCGCTCGCCTGCAGGCGCAGGAGTTCTTCTTCGAGCGCCTGCACATCGGCGCGCAGTTTTTCGATGCTCTCGACGGTGGCGGTACTCGAGTTTTCGAGCGCAGCAAGCTCTTGCAGAAAAGTTCGCAGCTGCTCTTGAATCTCGCGCGCAAGCCCCTCGGCGGTGACTACCTCTAAACTTAAGTCGGCAACGGTATTACGAATTCGTTCGAGATTAAGCGCGCCCTCTAATACTTCTTCTTCGAGCAGACTCACCTCGGAGGCGATACTGGGATCGACTGTGACGGCCGCCACCGTGTCGGCGTGGTCGAGAATAAGGAACAGTAAAATCACCGCACCAAAGCCGCAGAACATCACGTCGAGAAACGCAAGGCTCAGCGGACTTACTTGTCTTTTCTGTGATTTAGTCTGCGCCATTGTTTAGCTTTTTAAGGTTAAAAGTTAGCGTGCCTAGGGATTCGTCTAACGTTGTTGACTCGCTGCCGTCGAAGCTCAGCGTAAGCGCGTCGCCTTCTTTTAATACGAGCTCGGCAGAGTCTGCGATGCGCTCGCCGTTAATGCGTAAGTTTTTAAGCAGCGCGTTTGCCTGCGCACCTTTCGCGCTTGCGCTGAGCTGTGCGTGGGAGCCACTTTCTTGAGGGCTGCTTTCGTTAGCGAGAGCTGGCTGGCTTGAGCTTGGTGATTTTGGCAGCGACGCCGAGGCAGTGCTGGTGAGCATAAGCTCTTTACGCAGACTACCCGCACCGGAGCTAAGAATCTGATCGCTATGGGCAAGGCTGCTCGCTAGATGCTGCTCGGCATTACTACTCGTTACTGGCGCGACGCGCGCAAGCTGTGTTTTTAGGCCGGGCAATTCGCTCAGCGTTGAGCAAAGTACTATCTGTACGTTTTTGCTGTTCGCTACACGACTGACCATGGCACTTAGCTGCTCGTTTACGCGCTGCCGAATCGGTGCAAGCGCAACGACTAAACTTTCGTAGGGCAGTTTTGCATTATGCACCGCACCATCGGCGGTCAGCTCGAGCAGTAAACTGCCGCTAGACACGTCGGCGGCAAGCCATGCGGGCAGCGCGTTGTATAACAGCTGTTCGGTCGCCGCGTCGTGCTGCGGATTAAACCGGCACTGATCGATAAATAATTCGGTGCTGAGCTGCATGAGCGAATCTATAACATTCTGACTACCGCTCGATGGCAGCGTCACAGAGCTGTCGACTTTTAATACGCCCTGATGACAACTCACCTGCGTAAACAGTATTTGGTGGAGCTGTTGCTGCACCATGATTGTGTGCTCGCTCGCCTGCAGTGTTTGAGCACCGGCCGCGGCGATGAGCGCCGAGTCGACAAGCCCTGCAATAGTCAGCGGCGTTTGTTTTGCGATGCCCAGAAGTATGCCCAATTGCTGCCGCGAAAAACTGCCGGGTACGCTCAAAATCACCTCACCGGCAGAAGATTCGGACTCGGCGGCGAGGCTATTGAGGTGTGCGTGAGCGAGGTCGGCGAGGTGCCGGTAGCGATCGCCGGGCAGGCGGCCTGAAGGCAGAGGATCAAGGCTTAACTCTTGCCAATAGCGACTGTGACTGTCGTTAGGATGAAGCCGCGACTGCGCTTGAGCCTGCGCGCCGACCACAAGCGATTTATCGCGGGCGAGCGCAAACCCCGGACTGATAAGCCGAATGCCCTCGGCATCGCCTAGGGTAATTCCGTGGTCGTTAAGCTCTAGAATTTGCGGCGCCATGTTGGTCTCAGGTTGTTGCAAGTTTTACTAAGCGATGAGTTCGTTATCGGTTCGGCCATTGGACACGCGCAGATGCCTTATCATGCGTTCGTCGCAGTAGGTCTGACAATCGAGCACGAGTCTGTCTTGCACGAGTTGCAGCTGATGTAAGACAAACATCAGCACGATGCTCACCACGAGTGCGACAAATGTCGAATTAAACGCCACACCAAGACTTACGGTCACCCCGACAATATCGCCGTTTACCGCTTGATACGCTTGCCCTAGCGCGGTGCCGATTCCGCGGACAGTGCCGAGGAAGCCGATAGACGGAATTGCCCATGCGATGTAACGCACAATCGCCAGTTCGGTTTCCATGCGATCGGCTTCGGACTCGCAGACATCTTTGACGGTAGTGGAGACGTCTTGAATATTTTGCGTACTCTGAAAACGATGTAGGCCCGCGATAAGCGCGCGCGGTAATAGCGTAACCCGCTCTTCGTCGCTAAGCGCCTGCAGCGGCCGCGCAAAATTGCGCGCATCCTGCGGCAGAATGCTTGTCCCCTCGGTGACTTGTAATAGATTGCGGTCGAGCAGTTTGCGGTCACCTAGTGTCTGCTTGGCCTTAAGGCCGATGATCGCAGTTGCCCACAAAAAGAGAATGATGCAGGTCTCTTGTTCGAAGTCACGCAGCACCACATAAAACGAGCGCTCGGGCGTGTAGTCGGGATCAGTCTGCTGCAGATACTCTTGCTGCTGCGCTACGATCTCGGCATTGGGCCGAATGACGGCGACATAGGCCATGTGCACAATGATGACCGAAGTGATCAGTGCAGCGACTTGGAAAATCGCGCCGTTTAACAAACCCTGTCTCATAGTTGTTCCTTTTTGCTGCTGTTCGTCGTAGTGCTGCTAAATTAAATGTCGACCGGAAACGATACGCCAAAGTCTTGCGATATCTCTTCGGTTGGAATAAAGCGTGCGCCGGATTCTTCTTCGCTTTCGGCATCTTGTGCGCTTTCGCTGGCTTCTTCTGTTTCGACTTCCTGCGCCGCGCTTTGTTCCAAGTCTTGCGCGGCTACGCTAAACACCCACGCACACGCGAGCAGCATGGCCGCGCGGGTTAGGTAGCTGAGTGTTCTTAATGCTGCCATGTATAGGCGTTTGCCAACTCCGATTAGTCTTCGAGATAACGCGCGACGCGGAAACCAACATCGTCACGCGGCTCTTCACCAAAATCTCGAAACGATAGACGCAGTTCGGTAATCGTTCCGTGCGCCCAGCTCGAGCCGCGAATGACTCTAAACTGGCCTGCTTCAGGACCCAGCGGATCGCGCTCGACACCGAGGCTGCCGCTCGCGCCATAATAGTCGTTAACCCATTCGGCAACGTTGCCCGCCATGTCGAAAAGCCCATGCTGATTCGCGCTGTAAGTGCCCACCGTGGTGGTCACCGGCGAACGGTCGTTGTAGTCGAAGAGTATGTCGCCGAGAAATGCACGGGCGCTCACGTCCGCAAGATTGCCTGCACCGTCGGGCGGAGGTAAGTCGCCGTCCCAAGAAAATTTTCGCACACCGGAAGGGTCTGCGATGTCGCGCCGCGCCGCCCACGCCCACTCGGCCTCGGTCGGCAAGCGGTAGCCGTGGCTTTCGGCGTCAAACCCGACAACAGCGTCATCAACAACCGTGTAAAAAGGGGTCAGACCCCCTTTCTCGCTGAGCCAGTTGCAAAACAGCGCCGCCTGTTGCCAGGTGATGCGCACGACCGGCTGGCCCTCGTTATTAAGGGTCATGCCGTTGCTCGTGCCGGAGCTATGCTCGGAGTCGAACTGGCGAAACTGCGAGTTGGTAACCTCGGTGAGCGAGAGATAGAACGGCCTTTCGAGACCGATGTCGCGGATTGTCTCGTTTGGTCGACGCCCCGCTTCGCGGCGTGACGCACCCATCTCGAAACGATCGGGGTTGAACAGCTTTAAACGCTGTCCGGCTGCGTTCGTGATAAACGGCTTTATCGCCGCGATGCGCGCCTCTTCGAGCGAGGTAAGGTTTACCCGAATCTCTTGCTGCAGACCACGGCGCGGTGTGAACTCGGCTTCGTAAGGCACGAAGCCCTCTTTACGAATTTCGATGCGTTGGCTAATCGCCATGAGAGCGAGCGTTTGATTGGCGCTGCCGCGGCTCACGCCGTCGATAAATAATTCGGCGTCGCTTGGCGTCGCCACAACCACGACATCAGACAAAACAGGATCGAGCGAGACAGCTAACTCGCGCGCCTCGTTAGGCTGTGTGGTTAGGCTTGTCTCTTTTGAGGCATAGCCGTTTTTGAAAAAAGTCATGGTGTGATTAATGTTTGGTGCGAGCGCAACCTCGAGAGGCGTCTGGCCCTTAAACTCACCGTCTATTGTCACGCTCGCACCGCTGGGCTGCGACTGAATAAACACAAGGCCGTCGGCGGGTTCGAGCTCAACACGCGGAATGATGAGACTGGTGCCGGCATCGAGATCGAGTCGCTCTTGCCACGCCTTATGGCCGGCGAGTTTGAGCGTGACTTCGCGTCTGCCTTGCAGAATTTCGGCATTGAGCGGCGTCGTGCCCGCGCTTTCGCCGTCGACAAACAGCTCGGCGCCGACGGGTGTCGTCGTAAAACTGACCGTCGCCCACGCCGGTGCGAGGGTTAATTCAAACGCCTGTTGCTGGCGTCGCCCTTCTATGTCGATTGTTTGCGTCGCCGGTAAATAACGCGCACGCGTAATGCTGATTTCGTGCACGCCCGGCTCGACATCAATCTCGGCAAGCGGCGCGACGCCCACGTCGACACCATCGATGCGCACACGGCCGCCCTCGGGGGTAGACTTTATAGTCACAATGCCCGGCAGTTTGCGCATGGCAAAATTATGCGTTTGCGCCGCTTCGTCATCGATCACAAGGGTTATGAGTTCGTCATGAAAGCCAGGATTACTCAGCGCGACGCGATAATCCCCCGACCGCATTAGATAGCGCGCGCCTACCCTCAGCGCAAAGCCCTCTTTGATCTCGATCTGCGCGGTAATCGGATTTACGTCAACCAGAACCGATCGTGCGGTTAACACAAACCACGCCGAGAGCAGCGCGGCTGCGCCGAACACCGCAAGAAAGGCGTGCAGCCACCGAAAGCGATAAGAGAAGCCGCGTTTGGTTTCGGTAACCGGCTCGAAGTCGATGACTTCGATTTCGTCGTCGTGGAGTTCACTCATTCTTTAGCGTCCTAGCGCAGTGCTGATTGCTTCGTTGCAGCGCACGATCACCACGGCGGGGGTTAAGCCAAAACCCACAGTAAATTCTTCGCGTACTTCGCGGTAGCCCGCACGGCGGCCGACCGCTGCATAGGTGCCAGGCTTAAGATCCAGCCTCGTTTGTTCGAACGTGCCGAGTTCTGTCACGCGTAACACAGTCACGTCGGTGAGGCCGTCGGAGATGAACCGGATCGATAGCGGTACCTGCGAATTTTCGAGCAGCGTTTGTAGTTCATCAAGCTGGGCGATTAACCGCGGGCCAGCGTCTTCGATTGCGCGACCGGTAAAGTAAATATCTCGTGTCTCGTCGAATACCGCTTGCTCGGCGAAACGCTCTGGCGTGTCGAGTGCGGCGATTAACAATGCATCGAGCCTCGCGCGCTTTTCTGCATAATCTAGCGCGCGATTGATTGTTGGCAAGTTAGCATCGATAGCGACAATCGCATCGTAATCTTCGACGGCCTCTTGCCACGCTTCGCGCGCCTCGGAATCAAGTGCGCGTCGCTGCAGCTCGGCTATTTTTGCGTTAGTGATTTCGGTTTCGGTCTGCGCGATCGCGGCGCGGGCTTCGTTCTCATTTACGCCGAGTGTTGCTGCCGCTTCGAATCGGGCAATAGCCTCTTGCGGTGATCCCGCCTGTAGCTGCGTGTAGCCTTCGGACATCATCGCCGCAAAACGTTCTTGCAGTCGATCTGCGCGCGCTTGAGCGAGCGCTTGCGCCGCTTCGGTGCTGTAGGGATCTAAATTAACTGCTTGTTCCAGTATCTCGACTTGCCGCGCGGGATTTCCTGTGGCGCGCTCTGCTGAGTCGAGAAGGTCGATTAATTCTTCTAACGCTTGTGCACGAGTAAGACCAATCTGTGCGTCGTTGCTCGCAATGCCGGCCGCAAGATCGACAAGTGATTCTTCGAGTAATGATGCGAGCTCATAGTTGGCAATGGCAGTTGTCGCATCCCGCGCAATAAGCGCCTGTTCGCCACTGATAAGCGTTTGTTCGAGAACAGTCGGCACCGAGGCGAGTGTGGCGCTTAACTGCGCGAGCGCCTGCTGATAGGCGTCATGCGCGCTGCCAAATTCTTGCACTCGATAACTCTCGTCGCCCTCTAAAGCTAGGGCAAGCGCTGAGTCATACGCCATTTTTGCCCATTGCTCGACCTGCAATGCATCGAGCTGGGATTGAGTGTCGAGCAGTTCGGCGAGGACGTCTTGCGCCTCTTTACGTTCGCGTGCGCGTTGGGCTTCTAAAAAAGGTGAGACACCCGTTTCGGCGCGTTGCTGCGGTGCAACCGGCGCTGTGGCGAGTGACTCTTCGACGCGGCGCTCAAGCGGCAGCTCATAGTCTTGCACGATGCCCGGCAAAACGAATATGACAAACAGCGCAAGCAAGACAAGCGCACCCATCCCTGCCCAAACCCACGGCGGCTGACCCGGCTTTTGCGGCGCGAATTGGTCGAGCGGCGGTGGTGGCACCTGCTCGGTAGGCTGCGATTGCGCGGCGGCGGCTTTGCTCTCGGCAGCGCCGCTGTTATTAGCACTCTCGCTAAGGTCGCCGAAGCGGTCGTTGTGGTCTGGCATCGCTGTCTTCTTTGGCTGTACGGGGTTATCTAAAGCTGGCCAGTTTCGGCTGCGTAAATGTCGGCTAGTATCTCACGCCACTGCGCGTACTGCTCCTCTACCGTACCCGTAAGCGTGATCGTGCGATCTTCGAGATCGATGACACGCGGCGCGACTTCGTTCTCGAGCGATTCGCCGAGTTCTTGCAGTGACTCGAGATGCATCTTCGCCTCGGCCAGTTTGTCGAAGCCGCTTTTAATCACATAGGCGCCGGCACCCACGCCAATCGCACCGCCTGTCTGCGTCACATAGTCTTGACCGTTGGCTGCAGCGGCGAGACCGCCCAACACAACCGCAGTACCTGCAATGAAACGGCGACGTGCCGAGCCCTGAAGCTCGCGCAACGTGAGCGTGGCGTCGTAGCTTTGCTCACGCCACGAGTCGTAGGGCACACGCATTTCGTGCGCGTAAGTTGCGTAATAATCTTGCACGGTATCGATATACATAAAGTCGCGCTCGCGGATGCTGCGTACGCGGTACAGAAGAGGATCATTTTCGGCTGGCAGCGCGGTTATCTCGTACTGCCCATTTCGGTTTTGGGTGAGGTATTCGTTAAACGCATCGGGGGCAAAACTGCGGGCAAAGCGCAGCTCCGACACGGTGCGGATTTCGGTGATCTCAGCGGGCTCGATATTGCGCTCAAGATAGACTAACAAGTCATTCGCGATTGCATTATAGATTACCTGAAAGGGATCATTTTTTTGACGCTCGCCGGGCTCATAACTAAATCGGCTAACCACTTCGTCATAGTCTTTGGTGTACCACGCGCGTCCGGTAGAGTCAGACACAGTCACTTGTAATGTCATCGCCTCGCCGTCGGAGTGCAACACCATGCCGTTGACGACAACATCGATAGGGCTTTGGTCGTTTGGCAACACCCTAACGATGCCCCAATTACCCGAGCGCTGCAGCGTTTCGGCTAGCATGTACGGTGCGTAGCGCGACTCGGCAACGCGGATCTGCGCGTTGGTCGTCTCTTCTTCGCGGCGACTAAGATTGTCGAGGCCGGGATCGAATATCGCAACGCCAATATCGAGCAAAAATTCTTCGGCGACAGTTTCGGTGGCGCGCTGAATAGGGGTGTACGTTGTGCTCTTAACGGTATGTGTTGCGCAGCTAGTTAATAGCAGTGCGGCCACGGCGATTAACGCAGCTCTCAAGTGTAAGTGTAA
>TARA_B110000503_G_scaffold131818_1_pt1 | contig 14090 bp, 10 predicted proteins | sample TARA_B110000503 | Tara Oceans TARA_B110000503 (sample SAMEA4397472) | marine metagenome | biome: Polar Biome; feature: [SRF] surface water layer (ENVO:00010504); material: water (ENVO:00002006), including particulate matter (ENVO:01000060) such as... | depth 5 m | reverse complement strand
AGCAAAATCTTCAGCGGGGCCTTCTTTAAGAACACTACCAAAAATATACCAGAAACTCATATATTGATCAGGGAAATCTTTCGACATTTTCTCCAGCATGTCTAGCGTTCTTTTTGTTAAAGCGCTGCGCATACTGTCAACGTCTGAGTTGCCTTGTAGTATTTCACGAGAGACATTCAAAGGAAGATCGCTAGAGTCCATGACCCCCTTAACAAACCGAAGATATCTTGGCAGAAATTGCGAAGCATCATCCATTATAAAGGTACGTTGAACATACAGCTTTAAGCCTCTAGATGCCTCATAATTATGAAGATCAAAAGGCGCACTGGAGGGAATAAAAAGTATACTGGTATAGTCTAACTTACCTTCAACTCGATTATGACTCCAAGACAAAGGGTCAAGAAGATCGTGGGATAGGTATTTATAAAATTCTCGGTACTCCTCGTCCTTGATGTCACTTTTTTGTCGAGTCCAAAGAGCTGTGGCGGCGTTCACTCTCTGAAATTCTTCATTCTCACTTTTCTTAGATTTTTTGGTTTTTTTCGCTTTCTTTTCTTCTTTGGGCTCTTCGGTCCCACCCTGCAGGATAGGTGAAGGTTTTTTTACTTCAATGGGCACTGAGATATGATCTGAATACTTCTTAATTGTATTGCGTACCCTTAGATCTGCAGAAAATTCCAGTTCATCCTCTTTTAAATATAAAATGATGGACGTTCCTCTATCTGATTTTTCAATATCTTCTATTGTATAGTCAGCGTCGCCATCACACACCCAGCGAACAGCCTTGCCTGCTGGCAATCCAGCTCTTCTGGTTTCAACAACAACTTTATCCGCGACAATAAATGCAGAGTAAAATCCAACTCCAAACTGGCCTATTAATTGTGAATCTTTTTTCTCATCGCCACTCAGGTTACTTAGGAATTGAGCCGTTCCTGATTTTGCAATTGTCCCAAGATGGTCAATGACCTCCTCTCGTGACATCCCTATACCATTATCTTCAATAGTAATAGTCCCTGCTTCAGAGTCAGCGCTAATGCGCACCCTTAAATCTGGAGAATCCTCATAAAGCGAGGAGTCGGTAAGGGCTTCAAAACGAAGCTTGTCAACCGCATCAGATGCGTTAGAAATCAACTCTCTCAAAAATATCTCTTTATTGCTGTAAAGAGAATGAATCATTAAGTGCAGAAGCTGCTTTGCTTCCGTCTGAAAACCGCGAGTTTCAACAGCCATAGTTATAAAAATTCCCTATTAATTGATTTCTAATATTTTTAATAAAGCACCTAGGTGCTCATAATTTATAAAATGGGGGCGATAGAAAAAAAAACAACCTTAAGTCAAAAAATTCATCAAATGACTAGATGGTAGGCAATAAAAAACGACTTTAGCAAGCCATTTTTTATTTTTCAATATTTTACCAACCGGTGATATCTTGTAACCCTTTTCCTATGTCAGCAAGACTACGCACTGTTTTTACTCCAGCATCTTCCAGTGCTGCAAATTTCTCATCAGCGGTGCCTTTGCCTCCAGAGATAATAGCGCCCGCATGTCCCATACGCTTGCCTGCAGGAGCTGTTACTCCGGCAATGTAAGAAACCACGGGCTTAGAAACACACTCCTTAATATAAGCTGCGGCTTCCTCTTCAGCAGTGCCGCCAATTTCACCGATCATTACTATGGCTTCAGTGGATGGATCTTCTTCGAATAATGAGAGGATATCGATAAAATTAGACCCAGGTATTGGGTCGCCCCCAATACCTACACACGTGGATTGACCAAAACCATAATCAGTAGTCTGCTTAACCGCCTCATAGGTAAGAGTTCCAGATCGTGAAACAATACCAACCTTGCCAGGAAGATGTATGCTTCCAGGCATAATGCCTATTTTGCATTCTCCGGGAGTAATTACACCGGGGCAATTTGGACCAATTAATCTAACGCCCATTTCGTCGCATCTAACTTTGCAAGCTAACATATCTAATGTCGGGATGCCTTCGGTAATGCAGATAATAAGCTTAATGCCGGCATTTGCCGCCTCCATTATAGAGTCTTTGCAAAAAGGTGCTGGAACATAAATAACTGAAACCTCAGCTCTAGTTTTATCAGTAGCCTCTTCAACGGTATCAAAGACAGGTAAACCTAAATGAACTGTGCCGCCTTTTCCTGGCGTTACACCCCCTACCATCCTAGTACCATATTCGATTGCTTGACTTGAATGAAAAGTGCCCTGGCCACCAGTAAAGCCCTGACAGATAACCTTAGTTTTCTTATTTATCAAGATAGCCATTACTTGCCTCCCTTTGCCGCTTTAACTACTTTCTGGGCAGCATCTGTCAGACTAGTTGACGCAATAATATTGAGCCCGCTTTCTGCCAATATTTTAGAACCAAGCTTTGCGTTGTTGCCTTCTAGTCTCACAATAACTGGAATTTTTACACCCACCTCCTCTACAGCACCTATGACACCCTCAGCGATCAAATCACAACGAACTATTCCACCAAAAATATTAATAAAAACTGCTTTTACATTTTCATCAGAAAGAATTATTTTGAAGGCTTCAATTACCCGCTCTTTGGTTGCGCCACCGCCAACATCTAGAAAATTTGCTGGCTCGCCACCATTAAGCTTTACAATATCCATAGTGGCCATAGCCAGCCCTGCACCGTTAACCATGCAACCAATGTTTCCATCTAAAGCAACGTAGTTAAGATCCCATTGTGTAGCCTGCGCTTCACGAGGATCATCCTGCGAGGGGTCATGCATAGCACGCAATTTTGGCTGGCGGTACATAGCATTACCATCGATATTTATCTTTCCATCCAGGCAATGTAGGTTACCTTCAGAGTTGACAATCAACGGATTAATCTCTAGTAACGCCAAATCATAGTCCTGAAATAATTGAGCCAGACCCAAAAATAATTTAGTGAACTGTTTTGTTTGGGTGGGATTTAAACCTAGTTTAAATGCAAGCTGTCTAGCCTGATAGGGTTGAGCGCCAATCAGAGGGTCAATGCTAGCTTTGAGAATTTTTTCCGGAGCCTCCTCCGCCACTTTTTCTATTTCAACGCCGCCCTCAGTTGACGCCATGAAAACAATACGACGAGTGGAGCGGTCAATAACTGCACCCAAATATAATTCTTGGTCAATATCACTGCATTCCTCTACCAAAATCCGGCTCACCAGCTGACCACTATCATCTGTTTGGTAGGTCACTAGGCGACTGCCTAGCCATTTGCGAGAGAACTCTTCAATTTCAGCCTTAGAGGTTACTAGCTTGACGCCGCCAGCCTTCCCTCTTCCTCCTGCATGAACTTGCGCCTTGACTACCCAGCGATCGCCTCCCAAAATATCAGCAGCCGATACTGCCTCAGAAGCTGTTTCAGCCGCTATACCCTTAGAGACTGGGAGCCCATATTCAGCAAAGAGTTGTTTTGCTTGATACTCGTGTAAGTTCATGATTTTTTCCCATCCCAGAAAAATAAAAGCTCTGGATTAAAATATACATCTAGAGCTCAAAAAAAATGCTTAGTCGCGTTTTTTACGATTTGGCATATGTATAGCATGGCCATTCACAGCCAATGCTGCCTCATGAACAGTTTCAGATAAGGTGGGGTGAGAAAAGACTGTCATAGCAATATCTTCGGCATTAGAGCCAAATTCCATAGCAATAGCAATTTGCTGTACAAGATCGGCAGCGCTAGGACCCACAATATGGCAACCCAAAATTCTATCAGTCTTGGCATCAGCGATTATCTTCACTATGCCATCTGTATCATTTGCCGCCATGGCGCGTCCGCTTGCAGCAAACGGAAAAACTCCAACATTATAAGACTCACCAGCTTGTTTTAGTTGCTCCTCTGTCTTTCCAACAGCGGCAACCTCAGGATGAGTGTAAATAACATTAGGTATAATATCGTAGTTTATTTGTGTCTTCTGGCCTGCAATACGCTCAGCAACCATAACACCTTCTTCTGAACCCTTATGAGCTAACATGGGGCCTCTTACAACATCGCCAACAGCCCAAACTCCTGGTGCGGTAGTTTCGCACCGCTCATTAACAAATATACAACCTCTTTCATCAAGATCAACCCCGCTGTCAGGCGATAATAGACCTTCCGTATACGGAGCTCGACCTACACAGACAATCAGCTTATCGAATGATTCTGTAGCTTCTTTGCCTGTACTGTCTTTATAGGTAACGATCACCTCTTTTCCTTTAATTTTTGTGCCTGTAACACGCGAACCAAGACGAATATCCATACCTTGTTTCGTGAAAATTTTCTTTGCTTCTTTGGCAATTTGCTGATCAATAATAGAGAGGAACTCATCCATAGCCTCAATCAATACAACTTTACTGCCTATTCTATTCCAAACACTTCCCAGCTCTAGGCCAATCACGCCTGCACCAATTATTCCCAATCTCTTCGGGGTCTCCGTGATTTCCAAGGCCCCGCTAGAGTCGACTACAGTAACTCCATTAATTTTTGCTACTGGAATATCAATCGGCCTAGAACCTGTGGCAATAATTATATTATTCGCCGTAAGGATTTGCGTTTTGCCATCATGGCCAACACACTCAACGTGTCGCCCTGGAAGCAGCTTAGCGCTACCAAACAAAGACACAACGCCATTGCTCTTGAATAGTCCCGCAATACCGTCCGTAAGTTGATTGATGATTTTATTTTTTCTATCGACCATGGCTTTCAGATCAATGGATACATCGCCTGTACTGATGCCGTGCACACCAAGTTGATTTTTGGCTTCATAGTACTTGTAGGAGCTGTCAAGAAGAGACTTTGAGGGAATACATCCTACATTAAGGCAAGTTCCCCCATTAACTCCTTCACCTTCTGCATTTCTCCATTTTTCTATACAAATGGTCTTCAACCCTAACTGCGCCGCTCTTATGGCTGCAACATAGCCTGCAGGGCCTGCCCCTATAACAATAACATCATAACTATTTGACATAATATTCTCTTAAATTTCAATATTTTATATCTTATATTTCAAGTAAAATCTTAGCTGGATTTTCTATCATTTCCTTAATAGCAACCAAGAAGCTTACTGCCTCACGGCCATCTATTATGCGGTGATCGTAAGATAGAGCGAGATTCATCATAGGGCGAATAACAACTGATCCATTTTCAGCAATTGGCCTCTCTTTAATGGAATGCATCCCTAAAATAGCTGCTTGCGGTGGGTTTAGTATAGGGGTCGACAGCAAAGATCCGAACACCCCACCGTTGGTTATCGTGAAAGTTCCACCCGTCATTTCTTCAATAGTTAATTTTCCATCGCGGGCTTTTGCACCAAATTCTGCAATGGTTCGCTCGACATCTGCAATACTCATGTTCTCCGCATTACGTAACACCGGTACCACCAAGCCCTTTTCAGTAGAAACTGCAACCCCTATATCCTGATATCCATGATAAATAACGTCGCTACCATCAATAGACGCATTGACTGAAGGGAACCGCTTTAGGGCCTCTGTCGCTGCACGAACAAAAAAACCCATAAAGCCAAGGCGTGCTCCTGGGTGCATCTTTGAAAATTCATCTTTGAATTCTGAGCGAAGATCCATAACTTTATGCATATCAGCTTCATTGAAAGTAGTCAGCATTGCTGTTGTTTGTGTCACTTGCAGCAATCTATCTGCTATTCGAGCCCTCATGCGTGTCATTGGCACACGTTTTTCTATCCTATCCCCTGAGGAAATAGAGGCAGAAAGACTAATAGTTGCGTGAGAAACAACTTGAACATCAGGAATGCTACTGCCGCCAACATTAGCTATATCTTCCTTGGTGATTCTGCCATCTTTGCCGCTACCTACAACAGTCTGCAGATCAACATCGTGTTCACTCGCAAGCTTTCTTGCTGATGGGCTTGCCATTTTCTTTTGGCCATCATTTTCAACAAGATCTTCTGTAGTTTTTGCTATTGAAACAGCTGATTCAGCTACTTCACCTTCGTCAATTATAGCTATAACCTCATTGCTTAAGACTATTGCTCCTTCTTCTTTTAAAATTTTTGCTAAAATTCCATCAACAGGAGCCACGACTTCCAAAACAACCTTATCTGTCTCTATATCGACTAAGAGATCATCCCTAGAAACAGCTTCTCCAGGCTGCTTATGCCAAGTAGCGATACTTCCTTCCTGCACAGATTCGGGGAATGTGGGTGCTTTTATTTCAATGCTCATGTTCTTCAGTTCCTTGATCTAAAATAGCGCTATAACTTCAACCAATAATCAATAACTCAAAGCTTCGTTAATAAACTTTTCCTGCTCTTCTAGATGAAGAGACATATACCCGCATGCTGGGGCAGCAGAGGCTTCGCGTCCAACATAGCTCAGAGTCAAATTTTCATCAAATTTACCAATAATACTACGCATATGGTGCTGACTACTATACCACGCACCTTGGTTTACTGGCTCCTCTTGACACCAAATGACATCCTTTAAGTTGATATATTCCTGCAACGCCTCTGACAAATCATTGTCCGGAAAAGGATACAGCTGCTCAATACGGACCAAAGCAATATCATCGATATTTCTCTCTTGTCTTGCCTCGTAAAGATGGTAATAAACCTTACCAGAACAAAGAATTAAGCGTTTAGCTCTAGCCTTATCAATCTCCTTATCCTGAATAAGATTAAAAAATTGACCATTGGCTAGATCTTCCATTGAGGAGGTTGCTAGCTTGTGACGCAGTATCCATTTTGGACTTAATACTACAAGCGGTCGACGCATTGGTCTAATAGCTTGTCGGCGGATCATGTGGTACACCTGGGCTGGCGTAGTTGGTATGCATACCTGGATATTATGTTCGGCACATAGCTGAAGGAATCTCTCTAGGCGCGCCGAAGAATGCTCTGGGCCCTGGCCTTCATAACCATGAGGCAGCAACATTGTCAAACCACACATGCGCCCCCATTTGTGCTCTCCGCTAGTAATAAACTGATCTATGACTACTTGGGCGCCATTGGCAAAATCACCGAACTGAGCCTCCCATATAACCAATCCTTTTGGGGAAGTAGAAGCATAACCATATTCAAAGCCCAGCACCGCTTCCTCAGATAAAAAAGAATCATATATTTCAAAATCTGAAGGTTTTTTAGGTATATTTTTGAGAGGGGTAAAGCTTTGTCCGTCTTTCTGACTATGAATGACAGCATGGCGATGGGAGAAAGTACCGCGCCCAATATCCTGCCCTGTCATCCTTATAGGATAGCCTTCTTCAAGCAATGTTGCATAAGCAAGTAATTCAGCCATACCCCAGTTAAGAGCCAATGCTCCGCGCGCCATTTTTCGCCGATCTTCATAGATTTTTTCAACTTGACGCTGCATTACGACACCGTCTGCTACCTTAGTGATTTTTTTAGCAAGATTTTGTAGTTTTGTCATAGGGAGCGTGGTATTTACCACCGCATCCCAGGCTTGATTCAAATAAGGAGTCCAGTCAACAAAAGGTGCAGCGTCTGGTTCGGAAACTAAACTATTAGCAACATTCTCACCACGATCCAGCGTACCTCTGTACTCTTTTAGCATGGCGTCAGCATCTTTCTGGGTAACTATGCCCTCCTCAATCAATTGATTTGCATAGAGTGCACGTGTTGTCTTAATATTTTTAATAATTTTATACATCAAAGGCTGCGTGGCAGACGGTTCATCAGTCTCATTGTGGCCGCGTCGCCGATAGCAAATCAAATCAATCACGATATCTTTTTTGAATTGCTGTCTATAATCCATCGCAATAAAAGTAACAAACATCACCGCATCTGGATCATCAGCGTTGACATGAATAATGGGAGCCTGAACCATTTTTGCTATGTCAGTGCAATATTCAGTTGACCGGGCATCTTCCTTGATATTCGTGGTAAAACCAACCTGATTATTAATGACTACGTGAACTGTGCCGCCAGTTTTATAACCTCTTAACTGTGACATCTGGAATGTTTCCATAACGACGCCTTGCCCTGCAAAAGCAGCGTCCCCATGGATCACTATTGGAAGAACTTCGTTGCCCTCGGTGTCTTCGCGGCGGTCCTGTCGAGCTCTTGCGGAACCCTCAGCTACTGGCGCTGCAATTTCCAGATGGGAAGGATTAAACATTAAAGCTAAATGAACTTTTCCTCCAGGAGTCATCACATCTGACGAGAACCCCTGATGATATTTAACATCGCCAGATGTATCTACATGCCTTTTCCCTTCAAATTCAGCAAATAAATCTGAAGGATTTTTTCCAAGAACATTAACCAGAACATTCAGACGACCCCTGTGCGCCATGGTAAGAACGATTTCTTTTGCACCATACTCACCAGCACGCTGTATTATTCCGTCAAGCATGGGAATCATAGATTCGCCACCCTCTAAACCAAAACGCTTTGTTCCAGGATATTTTGAATCTAAATGTTTCTCTAGCCCTTCTGCTGCTGTCAATCTCTGCAACACATATTTGCGCATGTCATCATCATAGTTGGGTTTAGATCTAGCGCTCTCGAAGCGCTGTTGCAGCCAGCGCTTTTCTGTCAAATCTATAACATGCCCATACTCTACACCCACATGACGACAATAAGTCTCTTCCAGCCCTGCAATAATTTCGCTTAAAGTCGCCTCTTCTTTTCCAAAAAACAACATTCCAGATTGGAATGTTGTATCCAGATCAGCATCTGTTAGTCCGTGAAAAGAAAGCTCGAGGTCTGGAGCCTTATCGCGAGACCATAATCCCAAGGGGTCTAGTTGTGCTTTCTGGTGACCTCTGTTTCTATGTGAAATGATGAGCTGAAGAACTTTTACTTGTTTGCGCTCATATTCAATATTTTCACCACCCGAACCTGTATTAGCCATCGGTCTGGATCTACGTCTGCCTATTTGTTCAAAGTGAGCCCTAATAGTGACATGTGACACATCAGGTGCACTTTGCCCATTTGTGCGAGGAAGGGTGTCAAAAAATGAGCGCCACTGATCAGCAACACCACCTGGATCGTGAAGATAAGTGTCATATAGATCTTCTATATATGCGGCATTTCCACCGGACAAGTATGAGCTATTTAAAAATTGCTGCATGATGCTTTCAGGCATCTATTTTTCCTTCTCTTTAAGCATGCAGTCATAGGGCTTACTGCTGCAAAATATTTAACCAACTTTAGATGATATGTCTAAGCAGCATTCCTCAACAACATGTTACGAATATGTCCAATTGCTCTGGTCGGATTTAATCCTTTCGGACAAACTGCAACACAGTTTTGAATTCCATGACAACGAAATACGCTAAATGGGTCTTCAAGATTGGCTAGTCTATTTTCTGTATCTGTATCCCTTGTATCTGCCAAGAAACGGTAGGCTTGCAAGAGACCTGCAGGACCAATAAATTTATCAGGGTTCCACCAAAATGAGGGGCAACTTGTTGAGCAGCAAGCGCAAAGTATGCACTCATACAGCCCATCTAGTTTTGCGCGATCTTCTGGAGACTGTAATCTTTCTATACCAGGTGCAGGTTGATTGTTAACCAAGTAAGGTTGAATTTTCTCATATTGAGCATAAAACTGGCTCATATCTATAACAAGGTCGCGAATTACAGGTAGCCCTGGCAATGGACGAATCACCAACCTATTGCCTTTTAAGCACTCTGATAAGGGAGTTATGCAAGCCAACCCATTTTTACCGTTAATATTCATACCATCAGATCCACACACACCTTCACGACAAGATCGACGGTAAGAGATAGAAGCGTCCTTAGCTTTCAGCATACCAAGCACATCAAGCACCATAAGATCTTTCCCTTGGGTGTCAAAGTCATAATCCTGCATATAAGGCGCTTCATCTACCTCAGGATTATATCGATAAATACTTACTTTCAACATAATACAGTAAATCCTTATTTAGTTAGTAGACGCGAACTTTCGGTTCGAAAGCTTCCATAGTCTTGGGTGAAAAATTTACCTTTCTTTTCTCTACACGCTTATCTTCAGGAAAGTACACAGAATGGCATAACCAGTTCTTATCATCACGCTCAGAAAAATCTTCTCTAGCATGAGCTCCGCGACTTTCTTTGCGCCATTCCGCAGTAACGGCGGTAGCCTCAGCTACTTCTAGTAAATTGTATAACTCTAACACCTCAATACGTGCAGTATTGTAAACATTACTAGTGTCATCTAAACGAGCATTTTCTATGCGAGCTCGCAAAGCTTTTAGTTGTTCAATGCCTTCCTGCATATAGTCACCTCGACGAAAGACGCCAAAATAATTCTGCATAATTTTTTGTAGCTCAACGCGCAATATGCCTGCAGACTCACCATCCTTATTGCCACTATTAATGGCATCCAGTCTTTTCATAGCAGCATTAACATTTTCTTCAGTTGGATCGGCTAATTCAATACCTTCACGCAGGGCTTTTTCGATAAACAAGCCTGATGCTCTTCCAAACACTACTAAATCAAGCAAAGAATTCCCGCCTAATCGATTGGCTCCATGAACAGAGACGCATGCTGCTTCTCCGCAAGCATACAAACCCTCAATAACCTCAGGATTACCTGCTGCATCAAGCGTCAAGGCCTGACCATCAACATTTGTTGGAATCCCTCCCATCATATAATGACAGGTAGGAACAACAGGAATGGGTTCTTTAACTGGGTCTACATGCGCAAATGTTCTTGAGAGTTCGCATATTCCTGGCAAACGACTTTCTAGCACATCCTCTCCGAGATGGTCTAATTTTAGCAACACATGATCACCATCTTTTCCGCAACCTCGACCCTCGAGTATCTCAAGAACCATAGAGCGGGCAACAACATCACGTCCTGCCAGATCTTTAACATTCGGAGCATAGCGCTCCATGAAACGCTCCCCATCTTTATTGATCAGATAGCCACCTTCACCTCTGCAACCTTCGGTTACCAGAGTGCCCGCTCCATAAATTCCAGTTGGATGAAATTGCCACATTTCCATATCCTGCACTGGAAAGCCTGCCCTAAGAGCCATGCCAATACCGTCACCAGTGCAAATATGAGCATTAGTTGTAGACGCATAGATACGACCAGCCCCACCAGTAGCAAGAACAGTCGCGCTTGATTTAACAAATACTGTTTCTCCGGTCTCTATATCTATAGCAATCACACCAACAACAGCGTTATCATCATTTTTTACCAAATCAACCGCATACCATTCATTAAAAAATACTGTCTTGTTTTTAATATTATTTTGATAAAGGGTGTGCAAAAGAGCATGGCCTGTTCGATCCGCAGCAGCGCAAGTCCTAGCCGCCTGGCCTCCTGTACCAAAATCTTTGGACTGACCCCCAAAGGGACGCTGATAGATTCGCCCTTCTTCAGTGCGAGAAAATGGCAACCCCATGTGGTCAAGCTCAAATACTGCCTGAGGGCCGACCGAACACATATATTCAATAGCATCTTGATCGCCAATGTAGTCAGAACCTTTGACCGTATCATACATGTGCCATCTCCAATCATCATCGGGGTCGTCGCTAGCAATAGCGCATGTAATGCCACCCTGGGCAGAGACTGTATGTGAACGAGTTGGAAAAACTTTACTTATTACTGCTGTTTTATAGCCAGATTGAGATAACTGTAGGGCAGCACGCATTCCAGCGCCACCGCCACCAATAATAAGCCCATCGAAAGAAATAGTTTTCATTTTAGTGCTCATATCTTTAAATTCCCCAAACTATATCAAGCGCCCAAATAAGATATATCAGCGTGACTATGATCATGTTTACCTGCAATAGAACACGTAAAAATGTTGCTTTTGGGCCCAGCAATCGCACGGTAATGTAGTCAGTCAACACACCCCAAAGACCAATCCAAGAATGGATTGCAATAGATATAACTGTCAGGACATTAAGCACCTTCATCGACAATAGTCCATTCAAATCTCGCCACTGAGCATAATCTAAATTCGGCTGAGTTAAAAAATAAAATGTTAAAAAACAAATATATACTGTAATTATAACTGCTGTAACACGCTGCAATAACCAATCAGATAAACCGTTACGGCTAAAGCTTGTAATATTTGTTATTACGCCCATATCCAAACTCCTACCAAAATGATGAGTAAGACTGAAAGGGTTAAAACTATTTTAGCGCCTAACTGCCCACCCTTTAGTGTTTCGCCAAAACCAAAGTCCATGACTATATGCCGCAAGCCCGCTACCAAGTGATAAACTAAAGCGGCTAATGATAACCAGATGATGGTTTGAGAGATTAAGCTGGTCATACACTCTTTAATTGAGTTAAAGCTCTCTTCGGATGACAGGCTTGCATCCAACATCCACAGGAAAAGTGCAATAACAGCAAACAATATAACTCCTGAGATTCTATGAAGAATTGACACATAAGCAGTAATGGGAAGATGTATTGTTCCGATATCTAAGTTAACAGGTCTTTTTTTATTCACAATAATCTGTACCTTAAAATTACCTGTCTGAAAATCCAGAATACAAGCAAGAAAATTGGTAAGCTCAGTAAGCATTGCTGAATGGCTATTTTAATGAACTCGGTTGGTAGGCAATTATATGTATATTGTGCACTGCTTACAATGCAGATATGCTAACCAATAGCCGTTATTCATAAAATTTATTCAAAATTAATTTAAACCTAAAATTGACAAACTGGCTTATCACGCTATAGTTTCGCACTGTATTTTTATTGCTAAGTATTTTTTGGCAAGCCTTGACTAGAAGTATTGAGGGAGAGCTCAATGAGCAACAAAAATTTTTACCTATCATCTAAGCAATCTGACGGCGCTATAGAGTTGCCAGTTTTAGGTAGCACGATCGGAGAAAACGTAATAGACATAACCAGGATACCCGAAACTGGTTGCTTTACCTTAGATTTAGGTTTTGGCGCTACAGCGGCCTGTGAATCAAAAATTACATTTATCGATGGAAACAAAGGCATTCTTCTTCATCGGGGTTATCCCATTGAGGAGCTTGCAGAAAAATCAGATTTTCTTGAAACTTGTTTTCTCTTGATTAATGGAGAGCTACCAACAGCCTCAGAAAAAGAAGCGTTTCTAGGTGCCATACAAGGGCACCGCAACATAGATAGCTCAGCTGAGCAATTCTTCAAAGGATTTCCCAGGGGCTCCCATCCTATGGCAATGCTTTGTACGGTTGTAGCAGCTATGTCAGCAACATACAACTCGAGTACCGACATCACTAACATAGAAGACCGGATGCTTACCATCCACAGATTGATAGCAAAAATGCCAATCTTAGCTGCCATGTGTCACAGACATTTTGTCGGAAAACCATTTGTAGCTACAGATGATCGTCTTGATTATGCTGAAAACTTTCTAAATATGATGTTTGGAACTCCTGGAGAAAAAAGCACAATTAGTCCAGTATTAGCAAAAGCCATGGATTTAATTTTCTTGCTCCATGCGGATCATGAGCAGAATGCGTCTACATCTACCGTTCGTCTTTCTGGCTCGACTGGAGCCAACCCTTACGCATGTATAGCTAGCGGCATTGCTGCACTTTGGGGGCCCGCTCATGGTGGCGCAAATCAAGCAGTGCTTGAAATGCTAAAAGAAATCGGCGATGAAAAACATATTGAAAACTTTATCCTTAGAGCTAAAGATAAAGAAGACTCATTCCGTCTTATGGGATTTGGGCATCGAGTTTACAAAAATTTTGATCCTAGAGCTAAAGTCATGAAGATCAGCTGTGACGAGGTATTAGCCGAACTTGGTCTAGAAAATGACCCTCTACTAAAAATTGCTAAGCGCTTAGAAAAAATAGCGCTAGATGATGACTATTTTGTTGAGAAAAAACTTTATCCAAATGTTGATTTTTATTCAGGAATTATCATGAAAGCAATCGGCATCTCTCCAGAGATGTTTACAGTAATTTTTGCTACTGGTCGTACTGTTGGATGGATTGCTCACTGGAATGAAATGCTCAGTAGCCCCTACAGAATAGGCAGGCCACGCCAACATTACACTGGTTACGACAAACGCAGCTATCCTGAATAGCAGTAGAAAATAAACCTTAACTAGCCAAAAAAGCCGTAGCTAATCTATGGCTTTTTTACGTCTTTTCGAACGTGCTGTATTGTGATAAAAGTATTTGCATAGC
>TARA_B110000503_G_scaffold18237_2_pt1 | contig 14131 bp, 9 predicted proteins | sample TARA_B110000503 | Tara Oceans TARA_B110000503 (sample SAMEA4397472) | marine metagenome | biome: Polar Biome; feature: [SRF] surface water layer (ENVO:00010504); material: water (ENVO:00002006), including particulate matter (ENVO:01000060) such as... | depth 5 m | reverse complement strand
GCTGCCCAAGAGCTGCAGCGCAATGGCCATCAGCGGGTAGGTATTGTCGTACCCGACCTGAACAATACATTACAACAGGTAGCCCGGCTGACTGATGAGGCTCTCAAAACACAGGGTACTGAGACAGTCGTTAACATCTCAGCGGGGGCGGCCTTGGCTGACACAGCTGTGGTCAATGCTGCCCTGCAGCTTGTGGGTATTTTACAATACAAGCGACCACTACAGGATTGGCTACAACTGCTGTATTCGCCCTATTGCGCCTTCAATCAGCTCGGAGTGCAGTACCGTGCCGACTGCGAATTAGCCCTGCGTCGCACCAGACGCTTTGACTTTACGCTGGCACAGTTTCTATCCTGCGTTGTACCCGACGAAGTGTCCGATAACGCCGTGGATGGCGTACCTAAACAAGCGTCCGATGCTGATCGCCGCGAAGCCATTTTGCTTGCGTTACAACCCTTGATCGACCTTAAAACGGTTTCACGACTCAAGACTGGCGCATTAAAGAATTTTTCTGGTTGGGCTAATTTTTTAAATCAGTTTCTGGATGAGATGGGTTGGCCCGGAAATAGGCAGCTCAATAGTATTGAGTACCAACAGCGCCAACATTGGAATGGGCTGATTGAGCAGTTTTGCAGCCTCGACAATCTAGCCATTGAAGTCGGGCTGGTTACGGCACTTAAACATCTGCAACAGCTAGCGCAGGAAGCTGTTTTTCATCCCCAGACTGCGGACGCTCCGTTTCAGATACTGGGTTTGCTCGAGGGCGCAGGCTTAAGGTTTGATCAGCTCTGGATTGTCGGTATGCACAGCCAAAACTTTCCAGCATCTGTTGTCATCAACCCGTTGCTGCCTGCCGATTTTCAGCGCGAGCACGAAATGCCTCACAGCCTACCTGAACGCGAACTGCTGATTGCTCAGGAACTAGTGGCGGACTATAAGAAAAATAGCCAACGACTCATTCTAAGCTATCCTTTAATGCGTGGCGAAGAGGAACTCGATGTCAGCCCGCTGATTCGCGATGTTACTCTAGTGGCCAGAAATACATTATTAACGGAGCCTTCCTTGCATCCAGCATGGCTTGTGCGGCTAGATCAATGCAATTTCGTTGAAGATCGCGCGCCGGCATACAACCCTGCGATTGAAAATATCCGTGGGGGCAGCAATTTATTAAAGAACCAGTCCACCTGCCCGTTTAATGCCTTTGCTATCCATCGTCTTAAGGCTGAGCCACTGGAACAGCCCAGTCAGGGGCTGTCGGCCATGGACCGCGGTGCATTAATGCATGACATTCTTTTTCGCCTGTGGGAAAACTGGCAGACGTCGGCAACTCTGCAGCTATTGTCTGATGAACAGATCAAAGAGCAGTTGGCCGCCGTTATTGCCGAGACACTCAATACTTGGGGACCTAGTCACCCCGTCTTGCTCGGCATGAATTATCGCGCTCTCGAGAAGTCCCGATTACAAAAGCTACTCGGTCAATGGTTAGAGGAAGAGAAACAACGAGCGCCTTTTGAGGTGGTTAATCTCGAGAGCAAGAGCAGTCTGCGCTTTGGCGATCTTGAAATATCGCTGCGTCTCGATCGCGTTGACAGGATTGGTAGCAAGCTGCTAATTATTGACTATAAATCGGGTTTGGTAAAACCTTCTAGTTGGGCCGGTGAACGACCCGCTGACCCCCAGCTGCCGATGTATTTACTGGCCAGTAACCCTGCGGCCAATGGCTGTGCCTTCGCACAAATCAGAGGGGGCGCGATCAAATTTGTCGGCAATAGCGACAGTCAATTGATCCCCAACGAGAAACTGATTGAAAATTGGTCGTTACAGGTCGATAAGTGGCAGACAGCACTAGGCGGCTTGGCTCATGAATTCACCTCTGGTAAGGCGGGCATGCAGATATTTAATGCCGCTGCCTTTGCCTTTCAATCACACTTGCTCCCTTTAAACCGGTGGTCTGAAGAGGCCGAATTGAAGGCCAAAGCTGACGGCTGGACAGCCCCATGAATCAGGTTAATGATCTTTTACAGCGTCAAGAGGCGCTGAATCCTGAGCGCAGTTTTATTGTCTCTGCGCCCGCTGGCTCGGGTAAAACTGGGCTTATAACCCAGCGCGTACTGCGCCTTCTGTGCACCGTCGACAACCCTGAGGAGGTGTTGAGCATTACCTTTACACGCAAGGCCGCGGGTGAAATGGCCAACCGTATCCATGGCGCCCTGCAGTTAGCCGCTTATCAGCCGCGTCCAGACGACGATTATGAGGCACAAACATGGGATCTGGCGGCGCAAGCGGTGGCTCGCAATAATGCACTGGGTTGGAACCTATTGGAGATGCCTGGTCGTTTGCGCATCCAAACTATTGACGGTTTCTGCCGCTACATAGCCAGTCAATTTGCGCTGGAAACCAAGCTGGGTGCCCTATCTGAGCCCAGTGATTATCCATTGGCTCATTACGAGGCGGCCGCGCGGGCGCTGCTAGATAAAGTTGAAGAGGATAGCCCAACAGCGTCTCAGCTTGCCGTGCTGCTGGCCCATACCGGCAACGACTTGGCTCGTTGCGAACGTTTGCTCTCAGATCTACTTGGCAAAAGAGAACAGTGGCTGCCGCTTATTTTCAGCGCGGCGGGCAATCAAGGGTATTTCCAACAGGTGATCGATCAGATTATTGCCGAGAACCTGCTCGCTCTGCACGATGCTCTGCTGCCTATCGAGGGAGAGCTAATCGCACTGGCTGACTTTGCTGCCACTCAGATTCCGGAGGATAAAAATTCACCCATAAGAGATCTCGCGGGGATTGTCGAACTGCCAGATTGCAGTCTCGACGGCATACAGTATTGGAAAACTCTGCTCAGCTTACTCGTCACTCAAAGCGGTGATGTACGTAAACGATTAACCATTACTGAAGGCTTTCCTGCGGGCGAAACGGATGCCAAGGCACGCATGCAGGAATTGCTCAACTGGTGTAGTGAACGGTCTGCCATCAATGACTTGATTGCCAACGTGCTATGTCTGCCAGATTCAGAGATAAACGCCAGTCAGCAGAAGATTTTAGATGCCCTGGGCTTCTTACTGCCATGCTTGGCCGCAGAGCTTGAGTTGGTATTTAAGGCTCAGGATCAATGTGATTATCCGGCCATCATGCTAGCCGCTTTGGAGGCCGTTAAACCCTCCCCTGACGATGAATCCATCTCAGATATCACCCTGCGTTTGGATTATCAGTTGCGTCATATTCTGGTAGATGAGTTTCAAGATACCTCCGGTGCACAGATAAGGTTACTCGAACATGTGATCGCCGGCTGGCAGCCAGATGATGGCAGAACGCTGTTTCTGGTAGGGGACGCCATGCAGTCGCTATATAGCTTTCGCAATGCCAATGTCGGTTTATTTGTCAATGCTCAGCGCCATCCGGTTGGCCCAGTACAGTGCACGCCATTGACATTGACCTCTAATTTTCGTTCCCAAAAGGGCATCATTGACTGGGTCAACAATGCCTTTAGTCTGGCATTTCCAGATAAAGCTGATATTAGTCGTGGCGCTATCCCTTACTCCGCCTCTGAGGCTGTTAAGGGGCTTGGCAATGACCCAGCTGTTAGCTTTCACGGTTTTTCTGGGGAAGGTTATGAGCTGGCTGAGGCTGAGCATATTGCCAGCCTATGCAAAGGTATCGCCGAAGAGAAACCGAACCAATCCATTGCCATTTTGGTGCGGGGCCGCGGTCATCTGAAAAGTATTGTTCCGGCTCTGCGTAAGGCCAACCTCAACTGGCGGGCTATAGACATAACGCCTCTCGCCAGCAGAATGCCTGTGGTCGATATGCTTTCACTTACTCGCGCACTACTATCACCCGCAGATAAGATTCCATGGCTCGCCATTTTGAGAGCACCATTTTGTGGCCTGTGTTTAGCAGATTTATTAATTGTTTCCAACAGCAGTCACAGCGTCAGAAAATCGGACGACGCCGTTCTTGAGCAGTTACAGGGACTCTCTAAATCCGAGTCTTATACGAGACTGTCGGAGGATGGCAAGCGAATCTTAGAACGTGTCATACCTCTGCTGCTCGGGGCATGGCAGCAGCGTGGTCGATCTAATTTGCGTGACAGCATAGAGCGGCTATGGGTCGATCTAGGTGGGCCGGACAGTCTAATGGCCAGTAGCGATCTCAATGACGTTCGCAGGTATCTGGATCTGTTAGAGGTCTGGCAAGCTGCTGGTACGGTCAAGGACTGGACTGGATTTCAGGACGCTGTCGACAAGTTGTACGCAGCACCCTCCTCGCCTTTGGGCGATGACAATGGCAGTCTCATTCAGATAATGACCATCCATAAGTCTAAGGGACTGGAGTTTGATCATGTCATACTTCCGGGACTCACTAGGGCCTCTGCGACGGATAAAAACCCCCTACTGCGCTGGTCTGAGCACATTGATGAATATAATCAAATATCTCTATTGATGGCTCCATTAGGTGCTCATGATGAAGAGGATGACAGTGTTTATCGCTATCTAAAACAGGAGTCTGCCGTAAAATCTCGTCTGGAAAATACTCGAGTACTCTATGTTGCTGTCACCCGTGCGATTCGCCAACTGTATCTCTTTGCCTCCTTAAAACCCGCCGGCAAGGGCAACTGGATGGCACCAGCCGGGACCCGCTTACTGGCCCCGATTTGGCAAACCATTGAAGCGGGTATTATTGACGAAACCTATAACGTCACGGAGACCCGAGATCAAGGCAACCTCGGTGATGGTGATGGTGATGGTGATAGTGATAGTGATAGTGATTACAATTTGTCCTTGACCAGTATGCGACGACTTCCTGCTAGCTTTATTGCGCCTGCTCAGTCAAAAGATGGAATGTCCCTAGGCACAGAAGGCAGTCAATCGGTGCCCCTGACAGCTGGGGATGCGGATCTGTCTATCCGCGCCCGTATACTGGGTACTGTTTTGCACAGAACACTCAAGCAGATCGCCAATGAAGGTATAGGTAATTGGTCGGCGCACAGACTGGAATCTCTGCCCAGAGCCTGGGCTGCTCAACTTAAAGAATATGGGATTTTGGCGTCTGGCGATGAACTTAGCCGTCTCAGTGCCGCGGTGGCAACGATGCTCGCTGATGATCAGGGACAATGGATACTGCACAATCACAATCAGGCACAGTGTGAACAGGCCCTCGGCTATCACAATAGGGAAACGAACCATGCTGGGACTTCGGTGATTGATAGAACCTTTGTCGATAATGGTATCCGTTGGATTATTGACTACAAGCTCTCTAGTCCAACAGCACAGGAGAGTGAGCAACAGTTTATCGACAGACAGACCCAGGCCTATCGATCCCAGCTCAAGCACTATGGGAGTTTGTACCGCAAGCTTGAGAGCAATCCGGTCCGCTGTGCTCTGTATTTTCCGCAAATCCCCTTGTTTATTGAGGTTGACGCCGAATAACCTTCAAAATGACTCATATTTGAGTACAATAGCGACCCCTTTAAGCAACGTGATCAGTTAGGAATTTCTTGATGGATACCCACCCTGTAGAAAACATTAATATTGAAGTACCTGAGATACTCATTACTCCGGCTGAACTGAAGCGTAGAATACCGCTATCAGAGACCGCTCGCGCCACGATATCTCAGGGCCGTAAGGACATTGAGAATATTCTTCAGCGTAAAGATCACCGCGTTATTGTTGTGGTTGGGCCCTGCTCAATTCACGATTTAAAAGCTGCCCATGAATATGCTGGCCGGCTCAAGTCTCTCGCTGAAAAAGTCAGCGATACGCTATTGATTGTTATGCGAGTCTATTTTGAAAAGCCGCGCACAACCACCGGATGGAAAGGTCTGATCAATGATCCATTTATGAACGACTCTTTCAAGATTACTGATGGCTTGCACATTGGTCGGCAGCTTTTACACGATATCTTGGAAATCGGACTGCCAACAGCTACCGAGGCACTAGATCCTATTTCGCCGCAGTATATGCAAGACTTGATTGCTTGGTCTGCAATTGGCGCTCGCACCACAGAATCGCAGACCCATAGAGAGATGGCCTCTGGCCTGTCCTCCTCTATCGGCTTTAAAAATGGTACCGATGGCAGTCTGACAGTGGCAATAAATGCGCTGCAATCAGTGGCCAGCCCGCATCGCTTTCTGGGCATTAACTCGGAAGGTAATGTCTCGATCATTACCACTAAGGGCAACCCCTATGCACATGTTGTATTGCGCGGCGGCAACGGTAAGCCCAACTATGATTCAGTCAGTGTCTCTCTCTGCGAGCAGGAGTTGCAAGCGGCTGGCATTGCTCCCAACATCATGATTGACTGCAGCCACGCCAATTCCAATAAAGATCATAATTTACAGCCCCTGGTGCTGAATAATGTTGCCAATCAGATTACCGAAGGTAATCAATCTATTATTGGCGTGATGATTGAAAGCCACCTAAGCGAGGGCAATCAGAAACTCTCCAGCAACCCTGACGAAATGAAATATGGTGTGTCAGTGACTGATGCCTGTGTCGACTGGGAAACGACAGAAACCGCCTTGATGTCTATGGCAGACAAGCTTCGAGAGGTGCTTAAGACCCGTTAATACGAGTCTTAATGCAATCTCAGCTCTAGCCACAGCCGTTCGACCCGAAGATCAGCCGTATGGGGTGTTTTGTCGCCGTTAGTCGCTGATAGATACAATCGTTAATCATGGCCGTATACAAGGCGTTGGGTATTCAGGTAATGGCCGGCAATAGCACCATGCTTTGGTACGCGGTGCGATTACGGGTAAAAATCTGATCTAAGGGGTCGCCCCGGAGCCACTAAAAGAGTATTGTCATTGGCGATCCCAAAAGGGTCAGCATAAAATTTCCTTTAGTTAAAACATGTTTAGTTAAACCGCCATTAACCGAAAGTTCATTAACCAAAAACTATGCCTAGATTAATTTTTCTTATCGCCATCGCCCTGTCAGTCTGGTACTGGTGGACCGTCGTCAAGCGACTGCCATCGGAAAAGCGCAGAGCATTTTTCTGGCGCACGGGCTTCTGGTTTGTCCTCGGAATATCCATTATCTTGGTGGCTACAGGCCGTATGCACTGGTTAGGTGCTGGCCTCGCAGCTTTGATTCCAATCAGTAAAACCCTGCTCGGTTTTAGCATGCGCGCTCTGCCGTTAATACGCTTGCTGAGTCGATTTAAAACCAAGCCGTCTGAGTTTCGCACCCAGTTCCTTCTCGTCGAAATTAACTTTGCCAGTAAGCAAATGGATGGCGAAGTCTTACAGGGTGAGCATACAGGCAAGCGTCTCTCAGAACTGAGTACGGAACAGTTACAGACGCTGGCGACGAGTCTGCGGTCTGCCGACTCAGAGTCTTATGTATTACTGCAGGCCTATCTGCTTCGCAGTGGTGGGAAGCAGGAGTCCAAAGACAATTATGCCAACCGCAACTTCTCAGAATTCTCCGATGACGAGGCCTTTAAAATTTTAGGTCTCGATGAAAGCGCGTCGCAAGAAGAGGTGATTAAAGCTCACAAGAGACTTATGCAACGGCTGCATCCCGACCGCGGTGGTAGTGATTACTTAGCGGCTAAAATCAACACGGCCAAAGATCAGCTGATCAAAACTACCAGCTAATTGATTAGCCTACCTAATTCAGCTGACTGAGACAAAGTTACAACGCAGCCTGTTGGATAGTCTTTATCTATTTTATCTGCGAAAATATCATCGTCGGCCTGCGTGGAATTATTGGCCGTCAAAACCCAAAGGGGCCGCTATATTCTCTGCCCGACAGCCCCCGCCTTGTAATCGAGTCTTACTATGGAACCCAGCGACTACGCTGTTAATGCCAATCGTAAAATAAACTGGAAGGTCCTGCAGGTTGTCTGGCCCTATATGCAGAGGTACCGCAACAGGATTGTCATATCGATGGTCTGTTTGGTGCTATCTAAAGGTGCCAGTGTTGCCGGGCCGTTTATTCTTAAGCATATAGTCGATGACCTGAATGGCGCCGGAGTCTCCAGTCTAGCGCTGGTCCCCATCGCCTTAGTCGCTGCCTATGGCCTGGCGCGTTTTTTGATGATTATTCTCGGTGAGATTAGAGATACAGTGTTTGGCCGCGTAACCGAACGCGCCATGCGCCATATTGGTCTGCAGGTTTTCAAGCATGTGCATGAACTGGATCTCGATTTCCATCTTAATCGCCGCACTGGCGGTTTAGCCAGAGATCTCGAAAGAGGCACCAGAGGCATCAGCTTTCTGATGCGCTTTTTTGTCTTCAACATTGTTCCTACGCTCGTTGAAATCATGCTGGTCACGGTAATATTATTCTACAATTACGGTATTACCTTTGCGGCTATTACCGTGATCTCCGTAATAATTTACGTGGGGTTTTCCATAGTGACCACCAATTGGCGCACCGAATTTGTTAGGCAGGTGGCCACCGCTGACTCAGAGGCAAGCACTATCTCAATCGATAGCCTCCTCAATTATGAAACGGTAAAGTACTTTACCAATGAGACCTATGAAGCGGATCGTTATGATGTGTCATTGCGCACCTGGGAGACGGCAAAGCGCAAGAATCGTTTGTCCCTACTCAGCCTCAATGCCGGGCAAGCCACTATCATCACCCTCTCGATGACCCTTATGATGGGGTTGGCCGCACAGCGTGTCGCTCTGGGCACCATGACCATTGGTGACTTTGTATTAATTAACGCCTTTATGATGCAACTCTTTATACCACTCAACTTCCTCGGTTTTGTCTATCGCGAAATTAAAGGCAAGATGGCCAATATCGAAAACATGTTTGCCCTGCTAGATCTCAGTTCCGGAGTCAATGATATTGATCAGGCGCCTGATTTAGAGGTCAATGCAGGAGCTATTACGTTTGAAAATGTTTCGTTCCACTACAGACCTGACCGCCCTATCGTCAAGAATCTGAATTTGACCATTAGCCCTGGAGAAAAAGTCGCTATCGTCGGTGCCAGCGGTGCTGGAAAGTCGACTTTAGTGAAGCTACTGTTCCGTTTCTATGACCCCAGTGAAGGCAGGATTGTTATTGATGGTCAGGATATTCGTAACATTTGCCAGCACTCATTACGCCGCGTGATTGGTATAGTGCCTCAGGACACAGTGCTGTTTAATCAGAGTATCTTTGAAAATATTCGCTATGGAAATCCGCAAGCATCCGACGCGGAGGTGGAACAGGCGATCGAATTGGCTCACTTGAAAGACTTTATCAACGAGTTACCCGAGGGCGCCGCGACCACTGTTGGCGAAAGAGGTCTGAAATTATCGGGCGGCGAAAAACAGCGGGTAGCCATAGCGCGCACTATTCTGAAACGTCCGCCTATACTGGTATTTGATGAGGCTACCTCGTCACTCGACAGTACATCGGAGCGCTCAATACTTTCTGCTCTGCAGGAAATCTCTCAGGGCCATACCAGCATGGTGATCGCCCACCGGCTCTCGACCATTGTTGACGCCGACACAATTGTGGTTTTTGATCATGGGACGGTGGTTGAACAGGGCTCTCATGACGACCTGCTAGCCCAGAACGGTCACTATGCCGAACTTTGGAGTGCACAGTTGCGCTCACATCGGTAATCGCCAGAATGGCGTTTTTAAATAGGTAGAGCTAAGGACGACTTAGCTCGGTCTCTGCGATGAAATGTATATATCGGCCCAGCCATTTGTAGGGCTCGATCAATGAGTGCTTTAGCTCCATTTCAATGACCGACTGTGGGTCCTCATGCCCGCCGCGGACGGTGGTCACATAATCATGGAACACCCGAATGCCGGAAGACCAGCAAGGGCTTAACTCGCTGGCCTCTAGCCATGCGGCGACCTGTGCCGGCAGCAAGGGGTGGATTGGCGTCAGGCTGCCTATATCGGGCTTAAAGTCCGCCTCTAGTAATCTGAAATTGCCGCGAATAAGGTTTCGATAAACCAGACCATTTTGATTATAGAACGCTAATGATAGGCGTCCACCCTCTGCGACAAAACGCCTAATATGTGCCACTAGGCTGCCCGGATGAGCTAACCATTCGATCACCGCATGACAGAGGACTAGATCAAATTGTCCTAAATTATCAAGATCTTGGTAGGGACTATGGTGCCAGCTAATCTGGGTATCAAGGCTCTGTTGTTGCGCCAAATTTTGAGCTTTTTGATACATCTCAGCCGATACGTCGTTATAAACCACGCTGTGTCCAAGCGCCGCTAACCTAACCGTAAACTGCCCAAGACCGCCGCCGATATCAAGAATCCTCAGCGGCGGGCCACTTTCGATGCTAGGCATCACCGCCACGAGGTCACGCCATATCACCGCTAGCCGAATCTCACCTTTGAGTCCGCCGTAAACTTTGCGGGCAAACTTATCAGCCAGTCCATCAAAATTTCTGTCTGCATGGCTGTTGGTCATGGATTATCCTGAGAGTTTGGTACCGCTTAGCGATAGCTCGGCCACTAATTGGGTTATTAAAGCAAAAACAGCACAGTGCGCATATAGCCTGAGCAACAATTGAACACTACAATAGCAGCATAATTTAAAAGGCAACAATAATGTACGCTGACTCTCCCACTCTGGCACTCACCAAAGCGCTTATTTCTCGCGCCTCTGTTACGCCGCAAGATGAAGGCTGCCAAGAGCTTATGATTGAACGCCTCAATGCTATCGGTTTCGATGTAGAGCCTTTACGCTTTGGTGATGTGGATAATTTCTGGGCAGTGCGCGGCCACTCAGGTCCGATTCTGTGTTTCGCCGGCCACACAGATGTTGTGCCCACAGGGCCTGAAAGCCAGTGGAGCTATCCTCCCTTTAATCCGACCGCTATTGATGGGCAACTGTATGGGCGTGGCGCTGCCGATATGAAGGGCTCTCTGGCCGCTATGGTTGTTGCGGTGGAGCAATTTGTTGCCGACCATCCGAATCATGATGGGCGCATCGCGTTTCTCATTACCAGCGACGAGGAGGGTATTGCCGCCAACGGTACCGTTAAGGTTGTAAACTGGCTGCAAGAGCAAAATATTATTCCTGAGTTCTGCCTCGTCGGTGAGCCATCAAGTACCGCTCGCTGCGGTGATGTGATTAAGAATGGGCGCCGTGGGTCGCTGGGCTGTACCATGACAGTCAAGGGTAAGCAGGGACATGTGGCCTACCCGCAATTTGCACGCAATCCTATTCACAGTGCCATGTCTGCAATAGCCGCGCTAAGCACTGAGGTGTGGGATCACGGCAACCAGTTCTTCCCGGCTACCAGTTTTCAGGTCTCTAATATCAACAGCGGTACTGGAGCAACTAATGTGATTCCGGGGGAGTTGACGGCCGTGTTTAACTTCCGCTTTTCCACCGAGGTTACTGACCAGATTTTGCGTCAGCGCACCGAGGCGATTCTCGACGCACATGGATTGGATTACACCTTAGATTGGAAGCTCAGCGGGCAGGCCTTTGTGACACAAGAAGGTCGACTGGTCGATGCTGCCGTAGCTAGCATCTTGGACGTGACAGGATTAGAAACTGAGCTCTCCACGGCGGGAGGCACGTCAGATGGTCGATTTATTGCCCCCATGGGCACTCAGGTCGTTGAGCTTGGCCCGGTCAACGCCAGCATTCATCAAGTCGACGAAAATGTGAATATCGCCGATCTCGATATCCTGACTAATATTTACCAAACATTGCTAGCCAAGCTGTTTATACCTTGAATCAAACTAGCATAGCGCTCTATGCTACGACGGTCCTTATATGGGGGTCGACATGGATTGCCATTACCTTTCAGCTAGGTGAGGTAGACCCACTGATCTCGGTTATCTACCGAATGGCTCTGGCTTCGGTGCTGCTGTTTGCTTGGTGCCGGTGGCGGGGTATTCCACTGCGGCTCAAATCGAATGATCATACCTTTCTGGTTGCTCAGGGCATCTGTCTCTTTGGACTCAATTACTGGATGATCTATTGGTCGGAGACCTATCTGCCCAGCGGTATTATTGCAGTCCTTTTTTCGCTGATTGTCTTTTTTAATATTATTAATGCGCGGATTTTTTTAGGACGGCCTACAGACTACAAGGCAATCATAGGCGGTATGATTGGTCTTTCAGGTATCTGCCTGCTGTTCTACCCAGAACTGACTAAGTTCGGAACTGAGGGAGACGCCTTAAAGGGTGCGCTGTTTGCTGTTATGGCAACATTTGTCGCCTCTCTCGGCAATATGCTGGCTACCAGAAATGGTCAAACAGGCATCTCTATCTGGGCAATTAATGCTTGGGGCACTCTCTATGGCACAGCTTTTTTAGCTGTGATCGCACTGCTCACCGGGACTCGATTTACTTATGAGGCCAGTCTCGAGTACAGCTTATCACTGATCTATTTGGCGACCTTTGGAACTATTTTGGCCTTCGGGGCTTACCTAAAGCTGCTGATTTTAATAGGCCCAGAAAAAGCGGGTTACAGTGGACTATTAATTCCCTTTGTAGCCATTATTATATCCACGGTTTTTGAAGATTATCAGTGGAGCCTTATGGCGATTTGCGGTTTCTTACTCGCGGCATTGGGCAACGCTATCGCAATGCGTCGCTGATCATGGCCACTGCTATTTAGCTTGGCAGCCTATGCAGAGCGTAGACGTCAAATCTCGTGGTCTTGCCCTCGCGACTGTAGCTCGGAGCCATCTCACCCAAATGACCCGCCGCGGCTGAACGCTTAACTACTACTCGGTATTTGGCCCTTTGCAGGGCCAGCAATAATAGCTCTGCGGCGTCCTCATCAGCACCAACAATACCGTGAAAAACCTGCATTTCTTTTTTCACCTTGGCGCTCTTTTTCCGCGCGGGGAACATGGGGTCTATATAGATAACATCCGGTAACTGTGCCGACTCAAGACTCTGCAGGTAGGTCAGGGAGTCAGCCTCCAGCAAGTCTATCCGTGCGACTACCTCAGCTAAGCCACTATCACCCATACCAGCTAAACTCGCCCGCTGAAGGCCATCATAAAGCAGACTGTAGACAATGCTGTTACGCTCTAACAGGGTCAGTCGACAGCCCAGACCTGCCAACACAAAGCCATCACTACCCATTCCTGCCGTCAAATCTAATACATGAGGCATGAACTTGCCCGAGATTCCCACAGCCTTAGCGATTGATTGGCCATTGCCGCCGCCATACTTGCGTCGATGGGTGATGGTGCCGCTATCGAAGTCACACCGAATTGGACCATGACCGCCCTGCTGAGTCGATTCTAAGCAAAGTCCACTGGGTTTGAATGTCAACAGATAGTCTGCCTTAGCCAGTACTTTTTCATCGCCTGAACTACCTTGCAATCCGAGGCCCAGCTTCGCTGCCAATGCCTCGGCATCCGCTTTGAGGTTTTCACTGCTGTAAGATATTTTAATACTAGGCATAGGCACATTTAACCACATATACTTGATGAATTCGTTCAGGAGCCCATGCCGTAATGAAAATCTTAATATTATTAAGCCTCTTGACCTTGCTGGCTGGCTGCGATCGGTATCAGGTCACGCTGAATGAGCGCCCAATCTATAAACCGCCGGTGCTATTCACTGATTACACTATCAGTGACGTCGCTTTACGGGCCTGTATCGGCCAAGCAATTGAAGATGGTGTCATTCTTGAGCCAGAACAGCTCGAGCGTTTAAACTGCAGCTATGCTGGCATACGCGATCTTGCCGGGCTAGGTCGCTTTACTCAACTTAAAATCGTTAACTTTTCCAATAATGCTCTGCAAAATATTCGTCCCCTGATGTTTTTTGGCGCATTAGAGACGGTAAATCTTACTGATAACAACGAACTTTTCTGCATACAACTGAATACACTCGAGACTTTAGTGGTCAAAGAATTGCTTAGACCGGCAACCTGCCGCTGATTGCGGCCCTTGTAAAGAGACGGCCTGTTAGCCGTTTATTCGATGTCAAAACATATCCACAGAACCTGTGGATAACTTTGTGGATGAAGCACAGAGCAAGTCCCTCAAGGCCCCCAAAATTGGGCATAGTTGTTAGATTGATCATTTTTTGTACATAATGAAAAATCTATTAAAATCAATGGGTTATCTATTTCTCGATTAAATATCAATGACTTACGAGCCTAACTTAAAATAAAATACAGGAATGCGCTCTATCTGTGGAAAAAAAAAGTTTAGACGGCTGAAATTGACAAAC
>TARA_B110000503_G_scaffold133879_2_pt1 | contig 14139 bp, 9 predicted proteins | sample TARA_B110000503 | Tara Oceans TARA_B110000503 (sample SAMEA4397472) | marine metagenome | biome: Polar Biome; feature: [SRF] surface water layer (ENVO:00010504); material: water (ENVO:00002006), including particulate matter (ENVO:01000060) such as... | depth 5 m | reverse complement strand
CGAATGAAGGAGGACAGATTCGAGATTGTGTTGACAGGGAAGTTTTTGGCAAAATTTTTGCCACTTTTTGCTTCGAATTTTTTTGGGAGCGCCGCCGACTGGCGGCGGCTGAAATACAAGTACGCACCACTCTTTTTTCTCCTCAGAACTCTCGCCCGCGCAGCCGTCGGGGTCAGCTCAAAAGGCGCAGGACGCACCGCGGCCAACATGCGTCTCGAGAAGTGCTGGTTCTGCAGTAGCACGGTGTACCCCGGGCACGGGATATGCTTCGTGCGTAACGACAGTAAGATCTTCCGTTTCTGCCGAAGCAAGTGCCACAAGAACTTCAAGATGAAACGCAACCCGCGGAAGGTGAAGTGGACGAAGGCGTACCGGGTGCTGCACGGCAAGGACGCGGCGTCGGATTCGGTGTTCCAGTTCGAACGCAAGCGCAACAGGCCGGAGAGGTACGACAGGAACGTGACGCAAAGCACGTTGCGGGCGATGAAGAAGGTGGAGGAGGTCCGGGTGCGTCGCGCGGAGCGGTTTTACGACACCAGGATGAAAGGCAAGGAATCGGAGGACAGGAAGGCGAACAAACGCGAGCTGGAACAGCAAATTCACCTGGTCAGGGCTCCCGGAGCCATCGCCAAGGAACCAACACAAGGCGCGGCGAAGAAACAAAAGGTCAAGGTCAAGGTGTCGTCAAAGGCGACGGAGGAGTACGATTAACAACCACTCGAGTGGGCAGGGACGCGCGCGGCAGCAACATTGTCGAATTTGTGATAAAAGTTTTAGGCTGCAAAAACATTGTCCAAGCCTCAAACCCTTTCGTGCCTCGGACACTCTTCAGCGCGGTGCGGTGTGCCGCACGCGGGCCGAAAATGATCTCTCCCGACGCACCGTCCTTACCGATGCACATCTTGGAGCGCACACCCGGTGGCGCGCGGATGCACGTGCACACAAGTGAGACGATGCTCAGTGACCACCCGCTCGGTAATCTGAAAACCGCGAGCATGCTGTTTTCCAGGGACGGCCGGCTGTTGGCGTGCCTCGGGTCCGAGGACGTGCGCATTTACGACACAGGGAGCAACACCGTGCTTCGCTCGCTCCCGCTGCCCGGCGCAGTCGCAATGCACTTCAGCCCAGAAGGGACGTTCATCGAGATCTACCAGAAAGCCAACGCATCCGGTGCGGGGGAGGAGAAGAACTTGAGTGTCTGGAACGTGACCACGGGCGAAAAAGTCTACGCGTGCTTCCAGAAGTCATTCAACTCCCTGTCCTGGCCGTACCTGCAGTTCAGCGCGGACGACAAGGTTGCGTGCCGAGCCGTGAGCAACGAGGTTCACTTTTTCGACACCGACAAGTTCGACGAATCCGCGGCGCGGCTTAAGGTGCCGCAGGTCGCGCTGGCCAAGCTCTCGCCCGGTGCCGACCCGAGTGTCGCGACGTTCGTCCCCGAAAAGAAGGGCATTCCCGGAAGCGTGTGCATCTATTCTCCTCCTCCGACCGGAACAGAAGGAGTGATTGAGCTGCAACCCACCGCAAGAAAGGCTTTCTTCCGGGTAAACGAGGTGGACTTCATGTGGGCGCCGGACGGTAAGGCGGTGCTCGTGCTCGGGAGCTGCGACGTGGACGTCACGAACCAGTCGTACTACGGCGAAACCAGTTTGGTTTATATGCGCGCGGACGGCCAAATCGACTGCAAGGTTCCGCTTGACAAGGAAGGCCCGGTGCACGAAGCGAAGTGGAGCCCGACAAGTGAAGAGTTCGTGGTGGTGTACGGGTACATGCCCGCGAAGGCTACTATTTTCTGCGGCAAAAAGTGCGAACCGAAGTACCAACTAGGCGCTGGGCCGCACAACACGGTGCGTTGGAACCCGTTCGGGCGGTTCATTTTGCTCGCCGGGTTCGGGAACCTTCCCGGGGATATGAAGTTTTTCGACCGGAAACAGGACGGGAAGTACAAGCTGGTGGGCGCGACGCGGGCGGCGTGCGCGGTGACTGCGGAGTGGAGCCCGGACGGCCGGCGCCTACTCACCGCGACGATCGCGCCGCGGCTCAACGTGGATAACGGGTTCAAAATTTGGAGGTACAACGGCGACCTGTTGCACCACGAGCAAAGGGAGAAGCTGTACGAGGCGTCCTGGGCGCCGGCACCGAATGGGACGCACGCGGACCGGCCGATTTCGGCGGGGAGCGTTCGCAAAGAAACTGACGAGCGATTAGCGCCGGATGGCACGGCGGCGCCTAAAAAAGCGGGCGCGTACAAACCGCCGCACGCCACGTCCGGGTCCGGGAACTTTTCATTAGCCATCGCCAAGGCAGAGGATGCTGGTCCTGGGAAGTACAAAGCACCGGGGTCGGGGGGAGGGAGCGGTAACAGCCGTAATGCTAAAACTCCGTCTGGTCCGCCGGGCGCTACTTTCGTGGAGGGCGGCGGCATGAGCGCCTCGGCGAAGAAAAACGCCAAAAAGAGAGCAGCCTCGAAGGCGAAAGCGGAAGGGAACTAATAAGAACAACCCAAATGTGGTTTAATGAACTTATTAATCAGTCGGTCGCTTTCTCGTTCATCCAGGCCACTGTTTTGTCGTACCGCTCCCACGGGAAACTGTTCACAAAGATCTTTACACCGACGCCTCTTTGCCGCCACCGTGTCGCGCATCGCGCGGCTCACCAGCCGGAGCCGTGTGAGATCTGCCGGGTCGTCAAAATACTCAGGTCTGAGAACGTGCTCGACGACGAGGTGGTCGGGAAGGCCGGGGATGGCTTCTTGCGGGGAGGACGGTTGCGCGGCCCATCGGGCTTTCTTGCAACGCACTTTGTGGTCGGCCCAGTCCCCACGTTGGCACTCCTTGCCACAGTAGTACACCAGCTTGCACGCGCACTTCTTACACTTGGTACCACGCAGATTTGTCCGCGCCCCGCACATCGCGCAGTCCTTGTTCAACGCGCGCTCCACGTGTGTCGCGGTATCACCTTCCGTGGGAGTATCGGTACCATGTGACGCGTTGGCGGACATCGCGGTCGGGGAGTTCGTGTGTTTGACGTCGTTTGGCGCGCGTCGTTGTGTCCCTTTCGGGCGTTGTGACAATCCTGCTTTGAAGAAATCGCTTGATCAGGATTTGAAACTGAAAACCTCTTTTTTCAAAGCTTACGGTTATCGATCAAACTTTTTCACATCGTTATTTCTTGATCGGCGAAGCCGGTGAAACTGATACTTTTTTTTCAGTGACTCGCACGCTGATTTGTTTTTCACCGCGCGCAGGTCCGCCACCAAGCCCTCTTTCGCTTGCACGACACGCAAGTCGACAGCCACCATGGTGCGCATTTCCGTGCTCAATGACACTCTCAAGGTACGTGTGGGGTTGTGGTGATGTGAGCGCAATCGCGGTGGGCGTGCAGCGAGTTGGCCGGTTCTTCGGGCCATTCATTTTCTTTTAGGGTTTGCCACCGATGGGTTTGCCTCTGTCTCACCTCCTTCATCCCCTCTCCCCAACAGGCCATGTACAACGCGGAGAAGCGTGGCAAGCGCCAGGTCCTCGTGCGCCCTGTGTCCAAGGTGGTGATCAAGTTCCTCCAGGTCATGCAGAAGCACGGTACGTCGGTAGCGCCGGGCGGACACACACACGCGCGTGAAATCACCCCGATCGACCGATCCACCCTCGGCGGCTCTCTCGTTTTACACCCTCGACTGACCCGCCCAACCCTCTCTCTCGCAAACCAGGGTACATCAACGAGTTCGAATACATTGACGACCACAGGTCGGGCAAGATCGTGGTGGAGCTCAACGGGCGCATCAACAAGTGCGGTGTCATCAGGTACGTGGGGAGCGGGGGCCATCGGAAGAGGCACTAGTGGAGGACTCTTTTTTAGTCCCGGGGATGGTGTTTTCTTCTGCGTGGCCGTCGTGGCCGTCGGAAGAGGCACTTTGAAGGAACCTTTTTTTAGTCTCGGGGCTGTGTACTGCGTATACTGTGTACTGCGCGGCGTCTTCTAACCAACTCAAACTGACCTTTCCCCCCAAATACCTACCAAAAAACGAATAGCCCCCGTTACGATTTGTCGCACACCGACGTCGAGGACTGGGTCGGCCGTCTGCTTCCCTCGCGTTTGTTCGGCGTCATCGTGCTGACCACCGCGAACGGTATCTTGGACCACGAAGAGGCGAGGCGCAAGAAGGTCGGTGGCAAGGTGCTCGGCTTCTTCTACTAAACTAGACGGCAGAGAGACGGTATATACTGTTACTAAAACTGTGTCACGCGGTATGCCGGCACTCTGAGCGAAAGGAAGAGTAGAGTGTAATAAATGCTGTTTAAGTAGATGCTGTCACATAAAACCTATCCGCTCTCAGCTCGCACAAAGAATAGCTTTTACCATTTCCGGCTCGGTTCGTCCAGCCACTTCGCGGCGTCCACGGCGTAGTAGGAAAGCGTCAGGTCCGCGCCCGCTCGTTTGATCGCGATGAGGGACTCGAGAACGGCGTCTTTTTCGTTCAAGTAACCAGCCGCCGCGGCGGCTTTCAGCATGCTGTACTCCCCGCTCACCTGGTAGGCGCTGATCGGCAGGGTCGTAGAATCCTTAAGCGCGCGGATGATGTCCAGGTACGCACCAGCGGGTTTGACCATCATGATATCCGCCCCTTCCGCTTCATCAAGCGCGGCTTCGCGTAAGCACTCCCGGAAGTTAGCAGGGTCCATCTGGTACTCCGCTTTGTCTTTCGGGATCTTCCACTCCTCGGAACCGGGCCGCGGCGCAGACGCCAGGGCGTCGCGGAACGGGCCGTAGTACGCGCTGTTGTACCTGTGGATTTTTAGTTGATTGATTGAGGAGGAGAGCGGTTAGAAATACAGTGCACTACGAGTAAGACGTCAGAATACGCATGACCGGTGACTCGACTTACTTTGCGGTGTAGCTCATGATTGCGACGTTTGTGAACCCTTCTGCGTCCAGCGCCTCTCGGATGGCGCCCACGCGCCCGTCCATCATGTCGGACGGCGAGATGACGTCGGCGCCCGCCCGAGCTTGGGACACCGCTTGCTTGCACAGGTAGTACACGGTTTCGTCGTTCATAATAACTCCATCAGAGCGCACCATGCCGTCGTGCCCCATGGTGTTGTACGGATCAAGCGCGACATCCGTGTACACCTCCAAATCGGGGAACGTGTCTTTCAGCAGCGATATGGACCTTTGAGCCAAACCGTTTGGGTTGAACGCTTCCTCCGCCGTCGCCGTTTTCAGGTTGTCCGGCGTTTTGGGGAAAACAACGACCTGGTTCACCCCCGCGGCGCGCGCCTCCCTGACCTTGGCCAGCATGCCTTTTGAGAAACTAAGCCTTGATTGACCAGGCATGGACAGAATGGGGACGTCCTCGTCGCTGTCGTCGTGCACGAAGATGGGGTAGATGAAGTTCGCGGGCGTCAGGATGGTTTCACGGAACGCCTCGCGCACCGTGGAACTTCGGCGGTTGCGCCGGGGGCGGTAGGAAAGGTCCTGGGGAGGCACCACGGGGGTGCCTGTGGTTTTACGTAAATAGGAAGGAGTGAGTAGTGTTAGTGATTAGTGATAGCGTTCGTGAGTAGTGAGTAGTGATACCGTTCGTGCTAGTGATTGGAACGAACATCTGGCGATGAGATTAGTTTCGATCGACTCGATTCACGATCGACGCGCTTTCCGCGGTGCGAGACGTGTGGAACGTCTAGGGTTTGGCAGTGTGTGGATCCTATTCGTGACCTTGTTGTGCTCGGGTGGTACCCCAACGCGGCTACCGTCAAAAAACCATCGACGTACCTTCGGGAACCTTGGGCGCGACCCTCGTGGTGGCAGGCGCGAGGCTTTTGTCCACCGCCTGGGCGGTGATTGACACTCCTCGGCGCGATGGCCTGGGCTTGGACGTGACCACGCAGAAAGAGACGCCCACGAACGGAGAGGTGAGTGCGAACATCGTGACTGGGTGCGTGGAGTTCGCGTTCCAGAGTGTGTATCACTTACACGTAGTGACACGGACGTGCGTGCGTGAGTGGAGAGGTTGGCGCGACAGATAACATTCTCGTTGGCGAAACTGACGATCTTTGCGATTTTCAGATTCGGTGCGGAGATCGTCGCAGAGAGGCTGAGAGGTTGAGAAATCAAGCGCCTGCGGCAAAGGGCAAAGAGTCTTGTGACCAATCACAACAGGGAAAATCGTGATGACTTGGATGAGCCAAGTGAGAAGCGTTGGAAAAAGCGTGCCAGGGTGTGAGGCAAAAAGAGGTTTCTCCCAGTCATCATCTAATGGATAGATGCCGATCTGCCATCGGCATAGCGCGGTGCGTCGCGGCGAAGCGCACGCTTGTTCATACCTGCCGTGTTTTGGCTTTCGTTTGATTGTCACACGTCGCGTGGTGCTTACCCAATTTACGCCGGTACGTACTTGCGTTCGTAGTAGGAATACGCGCGCGTTTACGAACCGAGCGCAACTGGCACACCGGGTTCCCTCAGCCAGTCGCGTCCTGTCATCTTTCCCGTAAAACGCAATCGCACCGTCGTCGGAGGTGTTTCTGTTGGTCGTGATCAATCGCGTTGCGTGAATTCGAAACGCAGCCTTGTTGGGGAACCAGGCACACACAAGTGGAAAGAATCGAATCACACGTCCCAGCCTCGAGCCGAAGGACACGGGCGGTTTACTGACACTACCCATCACCGTCTACATACTCATCATCTTTTTTTCGCAAACAGCCGCAGCGCCAACGCTCGAGATGCAAGCGCTGAGTGCCTTGCCGTCATGGGCGCTGCCTCGCAGCGCAAAATATGTTTCTAAAAACGCCAAACGAGCCGGTGTGAAACGCAGTGGATGTAAGTACAATCGCATTGCGGGGCAACACACGGTTTCCGGCAGACACACTCGCGCGGCTAATCGATTTCATCGAACCAACCAAATGCGAACGAGGGAACGACCATTTCATCCGTTTTTTCACAAACCCGATTTCAATCCGCTGACGTCTCCCGCCTTCCCTCCCTCTTCGACTCTTTCCAGTTTTCGGCGAACGCTCGTCCGTGGGACGCAGCGCTTCCCCTGTAGTCCAGGGCCCCACGCGCGGCGCGACCCGCGTTACCGCCACGAACCCCGACAAAGAACGGGACGTCTCCGTAAGCGCCGCCGCGTCGGTGACGCCGACTGAGATTTCACCTGAAACCACCGCTACTGATTTGCTCGCGAAGTACGTCGCCGCGCACGGCGGGAAGCGCGTGATTCGCAAAGTTTTAATCGCGAACAACGGCATGGCCGCCACTAAGTCGATAATAAGCATGCGCCGCTGGGCGTACTGCGAGCTCGGTGATGAGAACGCGATTGAGTTCCTCGCCATGGCGACCCCCGAGGACCTCAAAGCCAACGCCGAGTTCATTCGGTTCGCGGATGACTTCGTGGAGGTGCCTGGTGGCAAGAACTCGAACAACTACGCCAACGTCAACCTTATTGTTGATATCGCGGAGCGGGAAGGCGTGGACGCGGTGTGGCCGGGGTGGGGACACGCCAGTGAGAACCCCAAGCTACCCACCATGCTGAAAGCGAAGGGAATCACGTTCATCGGCCCGACGGCGCCCGTGATGAGCGTGCTCGGCGGTACGTGTTTGGCCTTTCCCCAAATCCCGCCTCCCTGTTTGCCGGTTGTCCAGAGTAAGTACTCACGTAACATGGCCCGAAATACTGACACTTTCTTTTACGCTCGCAGACAAAATTGCGGCGAACATCTTAGCGCAAACCGCGAAGGTGCCGTCCATTCCGTGGTCAGGAACGGGTTTGGAAGCCGAGCTCAACGCGGAAGGCACGATTGACCAGGAGATTTTCGACAAAGCCATGGTCACCACGGTTGACGAGTCCTTAGCCGCGGCGAACCGTATCGGGTATCCGGTGATGTTGAAAGCGTCAGAAGGTGGCGGCGGTAAGGGCATTCGCATGTCAAACAACGACGAAGAACTAAAGGTCAACTTTGAGATGGTCAAAGCCGAAGTCCCGGGGTCACCAATGTTCATGATGCAGCTGTGCACGCAAGCCAGGCACTTGGAGGTGCAGATCGTTGGGGACGAGTACGGCAACGCGGTGGCGTTGTCGGGAAGGGACTGCAGCACACAGCGGCGGTTCCAGAAGATTTTCGAGGAAGGCCCGCCCACCGTCGCGGATCCGAAGATTTTCCGCGAGATGGAAAAAGCAGCGCAGAGGTTGACGCAATCCATCGGGTACATCGGCGCCGGCACCGTGGAGTACTTGTACAACGTCGAGACTGGGAACTACTTTTTCCTGGAACTGAACCCAAGGCTGCAAGTAGAGCACCCTGTTACGGAAGGCATCACCAATGTCAACCTCCCCGCGACACAGCTTCAAGTCGCGATGGGCATCCCGATGAACCGGATTCCCGACATCCGGCGGTTTTACGGTTTACCCGACGTCAACGGCGACTCCGAGATTGACTTCATGGAGGATGACTACGTCCTTCCCGAGCGCCATCTCATCGCGGCGAGGATCACCGCGGAGAACCCTGACGAAGGGTTCAAGCCCACCAGTGGCGGTATCGAGCGCGTGTCCTTCCAAAGCACACCCGACGTGTGGGGGTATTTCAGCGTTGGCGCGAACGGGGGGGTGCACGAGTTTGCGGATTCGCAATTCGGGCACATCTTCGCTACGGGTAAGACGCGCGAGGAGGCGCGCAAGTCCCTAGTCATCGCTCTGAAAGGCATGGTAGTCAGAGGCGAAATCAGGACTGCGGTGGAGTACCTGGTGCAGCTTCTTGAAACCGAGGATTTCAAGAACAACACCATCGACACCGCGTGGCTGGACGGGATCATCAAGGAAAAGTCAATCGCGATGAAGGAAGACCCGCACACGATCGTCGCGTCCGCCGCGATGTGGCGCGCGTTCAAAGCCGTGCAAGCGGAGGAAGCCGCGTTCAAAGAGTTCTGGCAGAAAGGCCAGACCGCGACGCAGGGGGTGGACAAACTCATCACGTTTTCCATGGACATCACGTACCAGGACGTGAAGTACACGTTCGATGTGAAACGCCGAGGGCCGGACTCCCTGGTGCTCAGGTACGTGTTGCATTTCCCAAATCCGGCCTCCCTGTTTGCCCATACACGACTGACACTTTCTTTTCTTGTATCTCAGCATGAAGGGCGGGGCCGATTTGATTGACGCGCGGATCCGGGAACGCTCGGATGGCGTGCTTCTCGGGATCTGGGGAGGCCGGACGCACGAAATCGACGGGCTGGAGGAACCGCTTGGTTTACGCATGATTCTGGATGGCCAAACCTGGCTGTTGCCTAACCAGTTCGACCCGAGCGAGTTACGCACGGACGTCACGGGGAAGCTGATCCGGTACCTGCAAGACGACGGCGGCGAAGTCGTCGCAGGGAAGCCGTTCGCGGAGGTGGAGGCGATGAAGATGGTGATGCCTCTGATCGCGGGCGAGAGTGGGACGATTTCGCACGAAAAAGCGGGCGGCGCGGTGATCGGCGCCGGCGACCTTTTAGGAACCCTGACTCTTAAAGACCCGAACAAGGTGAAGAAGATTTCGCAGTTCGGCGGGGATTTCAGGGTTGTGCGGGACCCGGGCGAGGGCGACGCGGCGCTCACGGCGAGTGAGGCGCTTGACGAAGCCATCGCGAGGACTAACTTACTGTTGGACGGGTACCAGCTCCCGGTTGATGAAACCGTGAACAACCTCATCGCGAAGCTTTGTGACCCGGCGTTGCCGGACGTGGAGGGCGGGCGCTGGGCGCGCGCTTGTTCCGTTTTAAACGGCGTCGTGGACCGGTACCTCGCGGTGGAGAAACTGTTCGCGGGGAAGAAACCGGACAGCGTGGTTGGTGACTTGGCGCGGAAAAACAGCGGCAAGCTTGATGACCTGTTGAAAACAGTCATCGCGCACGCCAGCATCAAGAGTAGGACGCAGATGGTTATTTCGCTTTTGAAACAGGCCCCCACGTTACCTCAGAGGATCATGTCCGGGCCCGTGGGCTGGGCGGACGACCACGCCCCGATCAGCGCCGAGTTCCGAGCGGCGCTCAAGAGCCTGTCCACCGTACGGGGCGCCGACTACGGCGAGCTCGCGCTGACCGCGTCGAACATCTTGCTTGAAAAGCGCCTGCCGTCCATTGACAAAAGAATGGCCGAGCTTCGGAAGCTTTTGAAGGGCAACGCGTCCCTGGACCGCGCCTGGGGCACGGTGGAGAAAGGTGACTTGAAGTGTTTAAGCGAGTCGCCCACGCTGGCGGTCGATTTGCTGCCTTCGCTTTTCGTGGACGCCGATTTGGACGTGGCGAACGCGGCCCTAGAGGTGTACACCAAAAGAGTGTACCGCGCGCACGACGTCATTTCCACGGAAATCGTCCGCGAAGACGACCTCGTCACAATGAACTTCAAGTTCCAGTTCAACACGTACCCGGAGAAGTCGCCGCTGCGAAGCGGCGTGTTGGCCGTGTGCTCGTCGCTGGAGACCGCCAAGGCGCAGATCCCCGTGATTCTGGACCGCCTCGCGCGTCACATCGGCGACGAAAAGTACCAAGACACCCCAGTGCACGTGCTTCACATCGCCCTCGCTTCTCAGCCCGAGGACGGCACGCTCGCGGAGCGGTGCGGCGCCGCGCTTTCCGAGCACCGGGGGAGGATGGCGGAGCTGGGGGTGAAGTTCGTGAACGTCATCTCCTACGTCCCGCCCAACCTGCCCAACTACTTCACCTTCACCGCGGCGAGCGGGTACCAGGAGGATTCGCTGTACAGGGGCGAGCGCCCCACGGTGGCGCACCTTCTGGAGCTCGCACGGCTGGAGAACTACAACCTCGTGCGGCTGCCCACGGTGAACCGGGATTTGCACGTGTACGTCGGGGAGTCAAAGCAAGGGTTTGGCAAGCGCGGGTTGCAGAAGCACATGCTTCTGCGCCGAATTTCGCACTCGCAAGACGCCGCTACGGGCGGTATCGAGCGCGTTTTGGCGAAAGCGGTGGAAGCGCTTGACCTCGCCGCGCTGGATCCGCGCACCAAAGGCGCGTCAAGTGGCAGAATTTACATCAACTTCCTCCCCGTGCAAACGGACGGGGCGTTCGAGTCCGCGGTTTCCGGGTTGAAAACCAAGGTGCTCGAGTTCATCTCCAAGAACAGTACGGAGCTGCTGCAACGGCAAGTGGACGAAGTCGAGATTCGGTTCCGAATCGCGGAAGCACCCGGCTCGCCCGTGCAGGTCCCGGTACGGATAATGGCCACGAGCATGTCCGGGCAGTGGCTGAAAGTGGACGTGTACCGCGAGTACCTCGACCCCCTCACCGGCAAGGCCACGCAGTTCTGCATGCTGGGCAAGGATGGCGCGGAGGAGGCTTGTTTCCTGGAGCCGTACCCGATGCCCGGGACGCTGCAGCAGAAAAGGGCAATCGCGCGCGCGATCGGCACGACGTACATTTACGATTTCCTCGGCCTGATTGAAAAGGCCATGGTGTTGGAGTGGCGGTCGTTCCTTTCTGGTGCGGGGACAGGGGATGTGCCGGGTGACATGTTTCGGGCGGAGGAGCTGTTGTTGTCCGGGGACGGAACCCTAACGCGGGCGACGGCTTCGCGGATGGCGGGCTCCAACGACATCGGCATGGTGGCGTGGGAGTGCTTCATGAAGACCCCGGAGTACCCGGCGGGGCGGCAGGTTGTTTTAGTGGGCAACGACTGCACGTTCATGTCCGGCTCATTCGGGGTGAAGGAGGATGACTTCTACTACGCCGTGAGCAAGTACGCGCGCGAAAAAGGCCTGCCACGGGTGTACATCGCGTCCAACAGCGGTGCGCGGATCGGTTTGGTGGAGGAGCTGAAACCGTATTTCAAAGTCGCCTGGAACGACGCGAGCAACCCGAGTTTGGGGTTCAAGTACCTGTTTCTAACCCCCGAGGACTTCGGTAACCTACCAGAAGGCACCGTTAATGCCAGGGAAATCACCGAGGATGGCGAGAAAAGGATGCGCCTGGATGACATCATCGGCCAGATCCACGGCATCGGCGTGGAGAACCTGAGGGGAAGCGGGATGATCGCGGGCGAACAGAGGTACGTGCATAATTTCCCAAATCCCGGACGACTGTTTTACCGAAGCTGGTGACTGTTGTCCATACATCGCGATATACATGGCTGACACTTTTCGTTCCCAATCAAAGCGCGGCGTACGCCGACGCGTTTACGCTTTCGTACGTCAGCGGCCGGTCGGTTGGCATCGGCGCGTATTTGTGCCGTTTAGGCCAGCGAAACATCCAGATGACCAACGGCCCTTTAATTCTCACCGGGTACCTGGCGCTGAACAAGCTGTTGGGCCGGGACGTGTACACGTCACAGGACCAGCTCGGCGGGCCGCAGGTGATGATGCCCAACGGCGTGTCGCACATGCAGGTCGAGGATGACCAGCAAGGCGTGATGGCGATTTTGCGGTGGCTCTCCTACGTCCCCAGCAGTTGCTTCACGCGGTCACCAGCGTTACCAAGCACAGATCCAACCTCCAGAAAGATCGACTTCAAGCCAACCAAAACGCCGTACGACCCGCGGCACATGATCGCGGGCGTGGCGGGTTTGGACGGCGCCTGGCAAAGCGGGTTCTTCGACAAAGGCTCGTGGACGGAAACGCTGGCGGAGTGGGGCAAGAGCGTGGTTTGCGGGCGCGCGCGACTTGGTGGCATCCCCATGGGGGTCATCGCAGTGGAAACGAGGTTAATGGAACAGCGAATCCCCGCCGATCCCGCGAATCCGGAATCGCGAGAAACCGTCTTGGCGCAAGCCGGCCAAGTCTGGTTCCCCGACTCGGCGCACAAAACCGCCAGCGCGATTCGCGACTTCAACAACGCCGAGAACTTGCCGCTGATTATTTTCGCCAACTGGCGAGGGTTTTCGGGCGGCACCAGGGACATGTACGGCGAAATCCTGAAGTTCGGCGCCATGATCGTGGACGAACTGCGGGTGTACAGGCACCCCGTTTTCGTGTACATCCCCCCCAACGGCGAGTTAAGAGGCGGCGCCTGGGTCGTGGTGGACCCCACGATCAACGAAGCGCGCATGGAGATGTACGCTGATGTGGATTCGAGGGGCGGGATTCTGGAACCCGCGGGGATCTGCGAGGTGAAGTTCCGGGATAAGGACCAGAAAAGCGCGATGCACCGTTTGGATCCGGTGTTGCTTGAGCTTGACCAAGACCCGGACGAGAACGAGGACGACATCTCACTGCGGGAACAACAACTGCTGCCGATGTACACGCAAGTCGCGCAGGAGTTTGCGGATCTGCACGACCGGTCGGGGCGCATGAAAGCCAAGGGCGTGATTCGGGACACGGTTCGGTGGGAAAACGCCAGAGAGTACTTCCACGCCAGGCTGACCCGGCGCCTGAAAACGGACGAGCTCGCCATGGACGCCGGTGCCGACAACGCGGACGTGGAGGCGCGCTTGAAGACCATGGCGCTTGCGGCGGGCGTGGACTTTGAGAACGACAAAAACGTCACAAAGTGGATCGCGGAGAACTTGGCTTTGGTGACCGCCGAGGTGAAGTCCATCGGGCGAGATGCCGCGATTGAAGAGGCCATGGAAACCCTCGCGGGCCTGGATGACGACGCCCTCAAGGCTGTGATGGGAAGGCTCGCCGGGAAGTGAACAACTGCGGGAGACGGGGAATAACAAACATTGAAATGAACGAAAGAAGGAACGAAACAAGGAACGAAACAAGTCAAACCTCTTTTCTTTTTCGGAAAGGTCTTGCGTTATTATTCATAATCCTCCCACTCTCACCAATTCCTACGTACCTTCTTCTACCTTCCCCACCCCTACCCCCCCTCTTTGCCTCCAAGCAGCTGCATGAACTGGTTGTACGAGTTCTCCACGTCGAAAAGCAGCTGTCGCGTTTCGTCGTCCGCGAGCTCGTCGCTCGCGCGCATCTTCTCCAACTTGCGATTGTAACAGAAAAGTGTCAGTCTTGTGTGGGCAAAGAGTGTGCCTTTATTTGGGATATGCAATACTTACCTTGTCAAGCCACAAGCGCACCATGCCCTTCCCCGGGAAGTCGTTCGGGAGCTGGTGGACCTTGTACAGGGCTGTCGACAGGTCGGACAAGCACGGCGCGACTTGGTCTTTCGCAATCATCCCAAGCTTAATCGTGTCCATCGCGCCGATGTAGTGGTGCA
>TARA_B110000503_G_scaffold143265_1_pt1 | contig 14162 bp, 14 predicted proteins | sample TARA_B110000503 | Tara Oceans TARA_B110000503 (sample SAMEA4397472) | marine metagenome | biome: Polar Biome; feature: [SRF] surface water layer (ENVO:00010504); material: water (ENVO:00002006), including particulate matter (ENVO:01000060) such as... | depth 5 m | reverse complement strand
AAGGGAGCATGGCATCGGGCGTGAGCCCTAAAAACAACACAGTATTATTTGTATGCTTGAAATAAAATACACTTTGAATAGTGGAAAATGAAGATGGAATATTGTTCGCGTGGATAGATGGTGCTATATTTGCGCCACTATATCCTATATAACTAGAAATGATAAAAGTAAGCTTACCAGACGGATCTGTAAAGGAATTTAATAAAGGTGCCACTCCTATGGACGTGGCTTTAAGTATTAGTGAGGGATTGGCACGCAATGTAATATCTGCCAGTTATAACAACACGGTTGTAGAAACAAAAACTCCTTTAGAAGAAGATGGTAGTTTGGTGTTATTTACCTGGAATGATGAATTTGGCAAAAAGGCTTTCTGGCACTCTACCTCTCACATAGTAGCCCAAGCGCTAGAAACACTATATCCTGGCGTGAATTTAACAATAGGCCCTGCTATAAGCAACGGCTTTTATTACGACGTGGCTCTTGCAAATGGTCAGGTGATCTCTGAAAAAGACTTTGGAGACATTGAAAAAATGGCTTTGGAAATTGCACGTGGTAAGCATGAATTTCATATGCACCCCGTGAGCAAAAAAAAGGCTTTAGAGAAATACAAAAAAGAGAACAATCCATACAAAATAGAGCTTATAGAAAACTTAGAGGATGGTAGTATTACTTTTTGTGACCATGATAGCTTTACAGACCTTTGTAGGGGTGGGCACATTCCAAATACGGGAATTGTGAAAGCTATTAAAATATTAAGCGTAGCAGGTGCTTATTGGAGGGGTGATGAAAATAAACCTCAGCTCACTAGAGTCTACGGCATTTCTTTTCCAAAACAAAAGGAGCTTACAGAATACTTGGAGCTTTTAGAAGAAGCCAAGAAAAGAGACCATAGAAAGCTAGGTAAAGAAATGGAACTTTTTACTTTCTCTCAAAAAGTGGGTCAGGGATTGCCGCTTTGGCTCCCTAAAGGAGCTGCATTAAGAGAGCGGTTGGAAAACTTTTTAAAGAAGGCTCAGAAAAAAGCGGGCTATGAAATGGTAGTGACCCCTCACATTGGTCAAAAAGAACTTTACGTGACTTCTGGTCACTATGCCAAATACGGAGAAGATAGCTTCCAACCTATAAAGACTCCTAAAATGGATGAGGAATTTTTATTAAAACCTATGAACTGCCCACATCACTGTGAAATTTATAATAGCAAGCCCTTTAGCTATAAGGAGCTCCCTAAGCGTTTTGCGGAGTTTGGTACTGTGTATAGGTATGAGCAAAGTGGAGAACTTCACGGTCTTACTAGAGTGAGAGGGTTTACGCAAGATGATGCCCATATCTTTTGCACTCCAGACCAACTGGATCAGGAATTTAAAAATGTGATTGACCTCTCTTTATATGTTCTTAGGTCTTTGGGCTTTGATAATTACACTGCACAAGTGTCAGTAAGGGATTTGGAAAAGCCAGAAAAATATATTGGCTCTGTAGAAAATTGGGAAAAAGCAGAAAATGCTATTATAAATGCTGCCAAAGAAAAGGGACTTAATTTTGTTATAGAAGCGGGTGAAGCTGCTTTTTATGGTCCAAAATTAGATTTCATGGTAAAAGATGCGTTGGGCAGACAATGGCAATTGGGAACCATTCAAGTAGATTACAACCTTCCAGAGCGCTTTGATTTAACCTATAAAGGCAGTGACAATCAATCTCACAGGCCGGTGATGATTCACAGAGCGCCTTTTGGAAGTATGGAGCGTTTTATTGCTTTATTATTAGAACATACAGGAGGAAATTTCCCTTTATGGCTCACACCACAACAGGCTGTAATACTTCCTGTGAGCGAGAAGCATGAAAAATATGCAGAAAAAGTTTTAAATTCACTAGAAAATGACGAAATTCGCGCCCTCGTTGACAATAGAAATGAAACTATTGGAAAGAAAATTAGAGAGGCAGAAATGAGTAAAATCCCATTCATGTTGATCGTTGGAGAGCAAGAGGTAGCAGATGGAACCATTTCTGTAAGAAAGCATGGAGGAGAAGAAATAGGTACTATTTCACTAGAAAAGTTTTCGGAAATTGTAAATAAAGAGATTGAAACGACTTTAAAACCGTTTTAAAAAATAAATTGTTTAACTAAAATTAGAAGCCATAGCAATACGTAAAAGGTTTAGGCCGCAGCCGAGAAGGGAAAATAAGAATCCTCATAACATTAACAGGAGCATTCTAGCACCAAGCGTACGTTTGGTGGGAGACAACGTGGAAGTTGGTGTCTATGATATTAAGGACGCACTTGTCAAAGCAGAGGAATTAGAACTAGATTTAGTTGAAATTTCTCCTAAGGCAGATCCTCCGGTTTGTAAGATCACGGACTATAAGAAATTCCTTTACGAGCAAAAGAAACGAGAAAAAGTTTTAAAAGCAAAGGCAACTAAGGTAGTAGTGAAAGAAATTCGTTTTGGTCCTCAGACAGATGACCATGATTATGAATTTAAAAAGAAACACGCAGAGAAATTTTTAAAAGACGGCGCCAAGCTAAAGGCTTATGTTTTCTTTAAAGGACGTTCTATTGTATATAAAGATCAAGGTGAAATTCTACTTTTAAAACTAGCCTCTGAATTAGAGGAATTAGGAAAAGTAGAACAAATGCCTAGATTGGAAGGAAAGAGAATGACTATGTTCATAGCTCCAAAAACTAAGAAGTAGTCAAGGGTATTTATTGGCCCTGAAAACAATAAGTGAGATAACTATAAATAGGAAGACAATGCCTAAAATGAAAACTAAATCCAGTGCTAAGAAGCGTTTTAAGCTTACAGGCTCTGGCAAAATTAAAAGAAAGCATGCTTTTAAAAGTCATATTTTGACTAAAAAGTCTAAAAAGCGCAAGCTTAAATTAACTCACGCTGGCTTAGTACACAAAGCAGATGAGAACAACATCAAAATTCAATTGCGTTTAAAGTAATAGAATTAGGTATCATTATTAACCTTGGAGTTAGGCTTTAAAGCGCAATTTGCCGCCTTCTACAAAAAAAACAATTAAAAAATGCCAAGATCAGTAAATTCAGTAGCCTCTAGAGCTAGAAGAAAAAAAATAATGAAACAAGCCAAAGGTTTCTTCGGAAGAAGAAAGAATGTTTGGACTGTTGCCAAGAATGCGGTAGAAAAAGCAATGCTTTACGCATACAGAGACCGTAGAAATAAGAAAAGAAACTTCCGTGCCTTATGGATTACACGTATCAATGCAGCTGCAAGGCTACACGGAATGTCCTACTCAGAATTCATGGGGAAGGTAAAAGCCAATCAGATAGAATTAAACCGAAAGGTATTAGCAGATTTAGCTATGAACCACCCAGAGGCTTTTAAAGCTGTAGTAGACAAATTAAAATAGTACAAATCTTTCTCACTTATAAAAATCCCACGCTCTGCGTGGGATTTTTTTTTACCTTTCCCTTATGAGCATACCCTTATTAAAAGATGTTAAACTAGTGGTCACAGACATGGACGGCACGCTACTTAATAATGATCACGAGGTAAGCCAGCAGTTCTTTGACCAATTTTGGGCTTTAAAAGAAAAAGGAATTACATTGGTGGCTGCTAGCGGTAGACAGCACAACAGTATAGTAGAAAAATTAGCGCCTATAGCTGCTAATCTGACTGTAATCGCAGAAAATGGAGCCATGACCACACATAGGGGTAAAACGGTATGCACACCATTCCCTTCTTCACATTTAGAGGAAACCTTAGAGCTATTGAGCAAACAAATAAATATGTACCCAGTACTTTGTACCAATGGGGCCGCATTTATTGCTAGGAGACAGGAAAAATTTGAACCCATTTTAAGAGAGTACTATTCCCGCTTTAATGTAATTGATAAGCTAGAAGGGTTCAAAGAAGAGGTGCTCAAAATTGCCATTTACCACTTTGACAGTTCAGAAAAGTATATATACCCAGCAGTCCTTCCTTTAGAAGCGAACATTCAAATTAAGGTCTCTGGGCCAAATTGGGTAGATCTATCTCACCTAAATGCAAATAAAGGATACGCACTTAATAAACTTCAGAAAAGCCTGGGTATAAGACCACAGCAAACCATGGTCTTTGGAGATTACAACAATGATTTAGAAATGATGGCAGAAGCCCACTTTAGTTTTGCTATGGAAAATGCACATCCTAATGTTCTAAAAGCTGCCAATTATAAAACAGCGTCTAATGGAGATGGAGGCGTAGAAAAAGTTCTTAAAGAATTATTAAGGCTATTATAAAGAATTGATATGACTGCTTTTTATAAGCCATAAGGTATCATTAGAATATCTTTTTTAAAAAGGTACGTCATCAGAATCTGGCAACCCAAATGCATCATTAGGAGTAGGGAGGTCCTTAGTGATAAAAGGATTAGATTCTTGACTATTATTTATCTTAGACTGAAACTCAAAAGGGGTGTCAAAAGTGTCTAAGTTGTCAAATTTACCTAGATTTCCGATAAACTTTAATCTGATATTATCTAAACCTCCATTACGGTGTTTGGCTACAATAAATTCTGCCTGACCATCTGTTGGAGATCTTTCCTCATCATCCCATTCTTCTATTTTATAATATTCTGGGCGGTAGATAAAAGACACAATATCTGCATCTTGTTCTATGGCTCCAGACTCTCTTAAATCTGAGAGAATAGGACGTTTAGAACCTCCTCTTGTTTCTACAGCTCTAGATAATTGAGAGAGTGCGATCACTGGAATATTAAGTTCCTTTGCCAAGGCTTTTAGGTTTCTTGAAATAGTTGAAATTTCTTGTTCTCTATTTCCTCCCCCTTTTTGGCTGTTTCCCGCAGTCATTAATTGCAAGTAGTCAATAATAATAAGTTTAATTCCGTGCTGGGAAACCAATCTCCTTGCCTTTGCTCTTAAATCAAAAATAGATAAAGAAGGAGTATCATCTATAAAAAGGGGGGCTTTTTCTAAAGCTTTTACCTTTACATTTAATTGTTCCCACTCATGCTTTTCTAATTTACCTGTCCTCAATTTTTCAGAAGAAAGACCTGTTTCAGAGGAAATAAGTCTAGTAATTAACTGAACAGAAGACATTTCTAAGGAGAAAAAAGCCACTCCAAGGTTATTGTTTACTGCAATATTCCTAGCCATAGAAAGCGTAAGTGCAGTTTTACCCATACCTGGTCTAGCCGCCACAATAATTAAATCACTGGGTTGCCAACCAGAGGTTAATTTATCTAGTTTGTCAAATCCAGATGGAATACCACTAAGCCCTTCTTTATTAGCAATTTCCTCTATCCTTTTCTTAGCTTGGATTACCAAGTTTTGAGCTGTTTCTGCAGAACGTTTTAAGTTGCCTTGGGTCACGTCATACAGCTTAGATTCTGCTGCGTCTAAAAGATCAAAAACATCAGTAGAATCCTCATAAGCGTCTTGAATAATCTCATTAGAGATTTTAATGAGACTTCTCTGTATGTACTTCTGAAGTATGATCCTGGCGTGAAACTCAATATGGGCAGATGAAGCTACTTTTTGAGTGAGATTTATGAGGTAAAAATCACCACCTACAACTTCTAGTTTTCCTTCTTTCTTTAATTGAGCGGAAACAGTTAATAAATCAATGGGTTCAGAGGTTTCAAACAAAGTAAAAATGGCCTCGTATATAAACCTATGGGCGTCTTTATAGAAAACATCTGGGTGTAAAATATCTATCACCTCATCTACCCCCTTTTTGTCTATAAGCATAGCCCCTAGAACAACCTCCTCTAAATCAACAGCTTGAGGGGGAATTTTACCTCTCTCTAGCGTCACTAAAGACGCTGATATAGGTTGGTTTCTTGGTAAAGGCTTGAGGTTATCCATAAGTGCTAATGTAGGTAATTAGAAAGGTAGGATGATGAAAAAACAAGAAAGGACTATTCACAATTTCTTTGTTAATAAGTTACAAAAATTGTTTATAACTAAAAAAAAACCACCATTAAAAAACAGCAGTTTTTAAAATTCTATTAAAACAAAGGGATTAGCCGTTATAGACTCCCATATTGGCATATTTGTCCATGCGCTGGGCTACCAATTCTTTTGGGGATAAGTTTTTTAATTCCTCAAAATGGCTGTGAATTTTATTTTTAGCAATCTCAAACATCTTATCTCTATCACTGTGAGCGCCTCCAGAAGGCTCTCCTACAATCTCATCTATAAGCTTTAGTTTTTTCATATCTGTAGCGGTTAATTTTAAAGCGCTAGCAGCTATTTCTTTATACTCCCAACTTCTCCATAAAATAGAGGAACAAGACTCTGGAGAAATGACTGAATACCAAGTATTTTCAAGCATTAGAACGCGGTCTCCCACTCCAATACCTAAGGCACCTCCTGAGGCTCCTTCTCCAATTATCATTACAATGATAGGTACTTTAAGCCTAGTCATTTCCAATATGTTTCTAGCTATGGCTTCTCCCTGACCTCTTTCTTCTGCTTCTATTCCAGGATAAGCACCCGGAGTATCTATTAAAGCTACCACAGGAATACCAAATTTCTCCGCAGACTTCATAAGCCTTAAAGCTTTTCTGTAGCCCTCTGGGTTAGCCATTCCAAAGTTTCTATACTGTCTTGTTTTGGTATTATATCCTTTTTGCTGTCCAATAAACATATAGGTTTGATCTCCTATCTTTCCCAAACCACCTATCATGGCTTTGTCATCCTTTACGTTTCTATCTCCGTGGAGCTCTAAAAAACTCTCCCCACAAATAGCTCTAATATAATCTAAGGTATATGGCCTGTTAGGATGTCTAGACAGTTGAACTCGCTGCCAGGCAGTCAAGTTTTTATAAATGTTTTTTTTTGTTTCTTTTAATTTTTTTTCAATCTGTTTACAGGTTTGAGAGACATCTACATCACTCTCTTCTCCTATAATCACACACTTGTCTAGCTGGTCTTCTAGCTCCTTAATTGGAAGCTCAAAATCTAAATACTCCATGGGGTGTTTTAATTGGTAATAACCTACAAATATAAAATTTATATGCTATAAAGCTACCCCTAAGTTTTAGTTTTTAAAATGGGCTTGTTTTTTAAAATCCCATTTGCAATTACAGTAAGTAAAATAAGACTGGCCCCTGCGTAGAATAAAGGAGTCATCTGTTCACTACTTCCAAAAACTATAAAGGCCAGCACAATTCCATAAACAGGTTCTAAATTAGTGGTAAGCATGACGGAATAAGGACTAATAAAAGCCATTAACTTAACAGAAGCTATAAAAGCATAAGCAGTACAAATAGAGGCTAACAGAAATAAATACCAAAAATCTGATATAGAAATTTCCCAAAATGAAGCGTTAAAAGAACCTCTTAAAGCCAAATACAAACTGAGTACCAAAACCCCTCCAGCCATTTCATAAAATGCAATAATTGAAGGTTTATAGCTGGCAATAAATTTGCCATTGAGCAAAGAAAACACAGCTACTAGAAAGGCAGAACTAACCGCTAGTATAATTCCCTGCCAATACTGAGTTTCTACTTTAAAAATAACGCCAAGGCCTAATACAACTAAACCTCCAAAGATCACCTCATACCCTATCATTTTCCTATTGTACCAAAATGGCTCTAAAATAGATGCAAATAAAGCACCAACAGACATACAGGCAAGTGCAATAGACACGTTAGAAAGCTTAATAGCCTTAAAAAAAGTGACCCAATGTAGCGCAATAATTGCACCCGTTCCCAAAAGAGATAAAATGGTACGCCATTTTAAATGGAGAGAGAAACCCATCCACTTAATATAAAAAAATACAATAACCATTGCCATTGTCATCCTATACCAAACAAGAGGTAAAGCGTCTATGGAAATAAGCTTTCCAATGACTGCTGTAAAACCCCAAATGAATACTATAAAGTGAAGGTGAGCAAAGTGCTTAAGGTTAGCGTTTGGCATTGTTTAACAGATAAATGGCTATAAAACTGAAAACAATATTAGGAATTAGTATGGCTACTAAAGGAGAAAGTCCAGACTGCTGTGCTAAAGTACTAAAGACCCTGTCAAAAAAGATATAAATAAAGGCCACACAAATACCAAAGGCTAGGTTTACTCCCATACCACCTCTTCTTTTGGCTGCAGAAACACCTACCGCTATAAAAGTGAGAATAAAGGCGGTAAATGGCAAAGCCCAGCGCTTATATTTGACTATAATATAAGTGTTAATATTGCTTGCCCCTTTCCTTTTCTGATCCTCAATAAATTCATTGAGCTCAATGAGATTTTTAGTTTCTGCTATATATGATACAGGTGTTAGATCTGATATTTTAAAATTAAACACAGTGTCTAAACTGGCTTTAGACACTACCATTGAAAGGCTATCTGAAAAAATTCTTTTTTCAAAACTAGTGAGCTGATATGTAGAATCTTTTTCTCTCCAGCGAATAGTAGCTGCAGAAATTTTATACTCCAGCTCATTTTTCTCATTAAAATGTTCCAATGTGAAATTATATCCTCTTTGTCTGCTAGGGTCATAGCTACTCACATATAAAAAATCCTGATCGTTAATTTGGTTAAAGATATTATTGGTCACCCTGTCTTCTTTACCCTTTCTTAAGTACTTAAAAATAAATTCATTGTAACCCTTACTGGCTTGAGGCACAATAAACATCACCATAAAAAACATGAGCACAGCAATAAGACTTGCGCCAATGAAATAGGGTCTTAAAAATCTATTAAAAGAAACTCCAGAACTTAAAATAGCAACAATTTCTGTATTGTTAGCCAGCTTAGAAGTAAAGAATATAACAGACAAAAATAAGAAAATTGGAAATAGAAGGCTACCAATATAGATGGTGAAATTACCGTAATAGGCAACAATCTCATTCACAGGAGCATTGTTGTCTATTATCTTTCCTATTTGCTCTGCCAGGTTGGCCATAATTCCTATGGGCACAAAGAGCATAAGCATCACTGAAAAAGTGAGCAAATATCTTTTGAGAATGTACCAATCTAAAATTTTCAATTTAAAGACGTTTATTCATTTGTGATACCATCATTTGTTTCCAAGCTGCAAATTCTCCAGTTATAATTTTTTCTCTTGCAGTACGCACCAACCACATATAAAAACCAAGGTTGTGAATGGTGGCTACTTGCTTGCCTAAGTATTCTTTGGCTATAAACAAATGCCTTAAATAGGCTTTGGAGTACTCAGTGTCAACAAAGGTAAGTCCCATTTCATCTATGGCAGAAAAATCTGCCTCCCATTTTTTATTCTTGATATTAATTGTGCCATGCGCAGTAAAAAGCATTCCATTTCTAGCATTTCTGGTAGGCATAACACAGTCAAACATGTCTATTCCTAAAGCTATGTTCTCCAAAATATTAATAGGCGTACCAACCCCCATTAAGTAGCGGGGCTTGTCTTCTGGCAGCACCTCACACACCACCTCTGTCATGGCGTACATTTCATCTGCAGGCTCACCAACAGAAAGACCCCCAATAGCGTTTCCCTCTGCTCCTACAGAGGCAATATATTCAGCAGATTGCCTTCTTAAATCCTTATATGTAGACCCCTGAACAATAGGGAAAAAAGTTTGTTGGTAATCATAAATTATGGGGGTTTTGTCTAAGTGAGTTAAACAGCGCTCTAACCACCTGTGGGTCATGTGCATAGATCTTTTAGCGTAAGAGTAGTCACATGGGTAAGGAGTACACTCGTCAAAAGCCATAATAATATCTGCTCCTATTTTTCTTTGAATTTCCATCACATTTTCAGGGGTGAAAACATGAAAGGAACCGTCTATATGGGACTTAAACTTTACACCCTCCTCTTTGATCTTTCTATTAGAAGAAAGAGAATAGACTTGATAACCACCACTGTCTGTCAAAATATTTTTATCCCAACCCATAAACTTGTGTAAACCACCTGCTTTTTCTAAAATATTGGTTTGAGGTCTCAGGTATAAATGATAGGTATTTCCTAGAATAATATCTGGTTTAATATCTTCTTTAAGCTCACGCTGATGCACACCTTTTACAGATGCCACAGTGCCTACGGGCATGAAAATTGGAGTTTCAATAATCCCGTGATCTGTTTCTAAAGTGGCAGCCCTAGCTTTGGATTGAGGGTCTTTATGAGATAAAATAAATTTCAAATTTTATAAATCTAGCCGCAAATATAGTAAACCCCTCGTGAGTATGCACCTAAGTGATTCATAAAATTAAATAGCTTTTTCGTTGATAAATACTAACAACTCGTGTTGTGAAGCCCACACAAGGGTCTTATTTTTACAATGCTTAAATAACTCATGCAAGATGTCAAACATTACAGATTTAAATAATTTAACCACGCAGGTCCGAAGAGATATCTTGCGTATGGTACACAAGGTTAACTCAGGACACCCTGGAGGGTCTCTTGGGTGTGCAGAATTTTTTGTAGCCCTCTACAATGAGGTTCTGGAATTAAAAGAAGGATTTAATATGGATGGAACAGGAGAAGATCTTTTCTTTTTGTCTAACGGCCATATTTCTCCTGTTTTTTACAGTGTTTTAGCACGCCGCGGATACTTTCCAATAGCGGAACTTAATACCTTTAGACTCATTAATTCTAGACTCCAAGGGCATCCTACCACGCATGAAGGTTTGCCAGGTATTAGGATAGCCTCTGGATCTCTGGGCCAAGGAATGTCTGTAGCCATTGGTGCTGCTCAAGCAAAAAAATTAAATAAAGATGCACATCTGGTTTACAGTTTACATGGTGATGGTGAGTTACAGGAAGGGCAAAACTGGGAAGCCATTATGTATGCCTCTGCAAAAAAGGTAGACAACCTGATTGCAACTATAGACCTAAATGGACAACAAATTGATGGCTCTACAGACCATGTGCTACATATGGGAGATATAGCCTCTAAATTTATTGCCTTTGATTGGGAAGTACTTTCCATAGAAAAAGGAAATGATATGAGAGCCATTCTTGAAGGTTTAAAAGCTGCAAAAGCACTTACTGGAAAAGGGAAACCCGTATGTATGCTCATGCACACTGTCATGGGAAATGGAGTAGATTTTATGATGCACACGCATGCATGGCATGGAAAAGCACCTAATTCTGACCAATTGGCCAGCGCATTATCACAAAATCCAGAAACCTTAGGGGACTACTAAAACCAATACAGATGAAAAAATATACAGATAGCGGAAAAAAAGACACTAGAAGCGGTTTTGGAGCTGGATTAGCTCACTTAGGAAGAACCAACCCAAATGTGGTAGCCCTATGTGCAGACCTTATTGGTTCTTTAAAAATGGATGAGTTTATTGAAGACAATCCGGAAAGATTTTTCCAGATAGGAATAGCAGAGGCTAATATGATAGGGATTGCTGCTGGGCTTACCATTGGAGGAAAAATTCCATTTACGGGCACCTTTGCAAATTTTTCTACGGGTAGGGTCTATGATCAAATTAGACAATCAATAGCATATTCAAATAAAAACGTGAAAATTTGTGCTTCTCACGCCGGGCTTACCTTAGGAGAAGACGGGGCCACTCATCAAATTTTAGAAGACATTGGACTCATGAAAATGCTTCCTGGTATGGTTGTCATTAATACCTGTGACTACAACCAAACCAGGGCAGCCACTATTGCTATTGCAGATTATCAGGGGCCCGTTTATCTACGTTTTGGAAGGCCTGCAGTAGCCAATTTCACTCCCGCAGAAGCTCCTTTTGAAATAGGAAAAGCCATATTGCTACAAGAAGGAACAGATGTGACTATTGTGGCAACCGGACACCTAGTTTGGGAAGCTTTACTAGCTGCAGAAACACTTGCAGAAAAAGGAATTAGTGCAGAAGTGATTAACATTCACACTATAAAACCTCTAGATGAAGCAGCTATTTTAGCCTCTGTTTCCAAGACAGGTTGTATAGTGACTGCAGAAGAACACAACATACTTGGAGGTTTAGGAGAAAGTGTAGCTAGAACTTTAGCTGTTCAACACCCAACCCCTCAAGAATTAATTGGAACCCGTGACACTTTTGGAGAAAGCGGAACCCCTGCGCAACTCATGGATAAGTATGGACTAAACCACGCCGCCATAAGCCTAGCAGCAGAAAAAGTAATAAAACGTAAATAAATACGTTATTCATTCAAATAGCTAAGACGCATTTTACTTCTAATTAGAACTTAAAGTGTGTCTTTTGCTTTAAACCCAGCCTAATGAAAAATATAATAATTGCTGCAGCACTGTTTTTAAGTTGTCATTTAAGTGCACAAAAAGTAACCGGACTGGGTATTAAAGCGGGCTTAAATTACAGCCAAAATGGAGATTTAAAAACTTCCATTACCTCTGCTTCAAATAATATTATTGCAGGCTCCGAGCAAAAAATGGGCTACCACTTAGGAGTATACGCTAAAATGAATCTTCCTGTGTTTTACCTAAGGCCAGAATTAGTCTATACACATACAGAAAGTGCTTATGATTTTTCAGGTTCTAAAGGAATTTACAGCCAGTCTAAAATAGACTTTCCCCTTTTATTAGGCTTAGAGTTGTTAGGGCCTCTGCATGTGTTTGCAGGCCCCTCTTTGCAATTGGTTTTATCTAATAACTTTGATGTAAAAGGAGTAGGAATAAAAGACCTTGAAAAAAACACCACTATTGGTTTTCAATTTGGTGGAGGACTTAATTTAGGGCGCTTAGGATTAGATGTGAGATTTGAAAGAGGATTAAGTCCAAACCAAATACAACTCATAAACAACAACCTAAGTTCCATTCCAGAGAGCCTAATAGACACTAGACCCACTCAGGTTATTTTTGCACTCTCTTATGCACTTTAGACTGCTAGTCTTTATCTAAGTAGTCTGGAATTCCATCCCCGTCAGAATCTGGAAAACTAATACTACCATCTGCATTAAATACTATCTCTTCTCTGGTAGGAATCCCGTCTCCGTCATCGTCAGAGTCTGCATGATTGGCAACAGCTTGTTGGAAAGTTCTAGCTTCTTCTAATGAATCTGTGTTGTCATTGCTAAAAATACCATCTCCGTTTAAGTCTTCCATGATAGATGGAATTCCATCATTGTCAAAATCAGTATCTTTAATATATTTCCCCAACTCTACTGAAAAAACAAGTGGCTCATACGCTGGTATTGAACCAGAAGACGAATTGTAATAAGCCAAAGCAGAGGGAAATACAAATAAGCCAATACCACTATCTGAAAAAGAAGTGGTCCCATCTGGATGACTTACCACATTTAAACCCGCCTTTAATTTAGAGGTCCCCAACTGGTAGCCTCTTATAGTAAAAGGCAGATATTGCCAAATAAAAGTTGCAGAAGCGTCAAATGATTTTCCATTTAAAAAACTACCCTGATATTTTAAAAGGGTGGAATCTCCAACCGTTGGAGAAATACCACTAGCTCCTTCTCTAACTACTAAATAATAAAAAGTATGATCTACGGTTTCTTTGGTTTCAAGACCAAAAAAATCTGAGCTTATAGAAATAATTTCTGACTGCATCATTAAAGAAAGAGGTGTCTTAGAAAGATTCTCCCCGGCTATAGTGTCTACTCTTACTTTAAAGTCAAAACCATTAGGTGGGTTTTCAAAAGACTCATAGTTGTAAAAATGTGTTTCTAAAAAAGCCTTTATATCTAAATCATTTTCTGATTCTACTATACCAAGCGCTTTGGGTGGCACAATTTCTACCCCTACTATTTCATTTTTACTACAAGAAGTCGCTGTGAATAATACTAAGACAAAAAGAAAAAACTTATTCATAAACATCTGAATCATTTAAGGCACGCAAGATACAATTTTCTCGTATTTTTGTCTGAGACATTAACAAAGAATTTGTATTGTTTATGCGTTTAGACAAATACCTCTGGGCACTGAGATACTTCAAGACCAGAAACATAGCCACAGAGGCCTGTAAAAAAGGTCAAATAAGAGTAAATGAAGGCATTGCCAAGCCGTCCAGAGAGGTATACCCTATGGACAAATTAGTCATTAGGAAAAATCAAATTAATTTTCAATGCACCGTATTAGATATTCCAGATAGTAGGCTGGCTGCTAAGTTGGTAGACATTTATAGAAAAGACACTACTCCTCTAGAAACCTTGGAACAGCAAAAAATAACTGCTTTGGCACAAGAACACTACAGAAAAAGAGGCACAGGTAGGCCCACTAAAAAAGAGAGAAGAGATCTTTCAGATTACAACCAAGACCATGGAGAAGATGA
>TARA_B110000503_G_scaffold35837_1_pt1 | contig 14181 bp, 7 predicted proteins | sample TARA_B110000503 | Tara Oceans TARA_B110000503 (sample SAMEA4397472) | marine metagenome | biome: Polar Biome; feature: [SRF] surface water layer (ENVO:00010504); material: water (ENVO:00002006), including particulate matter (ENVO:01000060) such as... | depth 5 m | reverse complement strand
TTTTGTGGAATTAAACTAATTTCACGACAGTTGTAAGTATTAATAAACGTTTCTTTAATAAAACTTGCTTCTTCGTAACTGATAGGCAAATCTAAGTTAACACGCAAATACATATTGGGTTTAATAAACGAATCTGCTTCGTCAATTAACTGACTTAGTTTAACTGTACGATACTTAGGACACTCTGCCCAATCAATATAGACTGGCTCCTTGTCATTTTCTCTATCAAGAATCATCATACCACGTGCATCATCCCACGCATCTGCATAATTGTGCGGAAATGCATTACCTAAGTAATGTACTACCCCCTGTTGCTGACGTTTGTGGAAGTGTCCACTAAAAACATAAGACTGATTAGCAAAGTCCTCTGCTCTGAGCTCTCCGTGGTCGGGCATTTGTACCATAGCATTCATATAGAAGCTAGGTAACTCAAAATGCCCAAATATATATTTGCTTTTTAGCTTTTTAAGCTTCTTCCATTCGTCTCCTACTAGCCAAGGAACAATAGTTACATCTTCGATGGTTGTAATTTCATCTACAAAAGTAATACCTGGAATATGCTTTGCAAACGCTGTTGAGTTTACATCACGCTTATCTTTGTAATATAAGTCATGGTTACCATCAAAGAAGAAAAACTGATCAAATGCTTGACCTAGTTTTTCCATTGAACGGATAGTTGCATCCATAGTAGTAAGATTGAGTGAATTTCTATTATGATGCCAGTCTCCGCAAAAAATACCAGTTTCGCAACCGGCAGCTTTTGCTTGATCGATAAACCAATCAATAAAGTTTTCACAATCTTGGTTGTGTACTTTACTATTGCCTTTTAATCCAAAGTGTATGTCTGTAAATACCGCAGCTTTTTTAAACAAAGTTAAGTTCCTATTTCATATTGACTATAATTTTAACATAGAATATGTTAAAGAGCAAGTAATTATTTTTTAGTTTGGAAATCTTTTTCTCGCTTTTGCTGTGCTTCCCACTCACCTGCATTTTGTCTTGTATAACTAGGGTTCATATCGTTCATCTCTAAGATATCATCTCTAATGTTCTGCGCACGTTTTTCTATATTGATAACACGTACAAAACTGTTAGTAACTGCGGCAGTGTAGTATGCAAACGGATTGTCTGACTTAGATTCGTCAAATTGTAGTCCAATTTGTGCTAATTGCAGTATAGCCTGACCACGCATTTCGTCATTGTAAGTGTATCCACGTACATTGCCTCTTGTAGCATAACGATCACACAGTTTCATCCACATCATAGCAAGTTTATTTGTAGACTTGCCGCCTTTTAAGTCAAAATTTCCATTCTCCATGCCACCTGTCCAATGACTTTTGCCTACACATATTAAATTATCTTCCTCATCGAATCGATAATGCTTAAACGGTGGAAAGTTTAACTTAACTTTATGATCTGCAACTGTTTTAGGAGTCTTTTTCCTGCCAGGCTCGTCTGGAATGTGATCAAACGTCATAATACGAAAAATTAAGTCTGTTTTTTTAACTTTTCTGTAATCGACCTCGCATTCTGCAAGTTTAATCTTTTGACCTGCTAATTTACGTGCATCAAAGTCTATGTGTTGCATACGTTTCGCTTGATTTCTCTTTGCTTCTGCAACTGTTCTGATATTAATCTTTTCAATATCTAACAAAATGATATCAAACTGATGATCAGCATCAGATATAAAGCTACAAAACGTGCTTTTTGATTTATGTATTTCTTTAAGTATATCTTTGTTGTTAAGATAATTAATTTTTCTAGCCATTTGAATCTCCGGTTAACTTAGTACTATTATAATATACATACATTAAAAAGTCAACTAAATAATGTATAAGGACACAAATAATGTATATAGGAATCAATCAACATGCCAAATTATAATCCAGGCGGATCAGTTGGGACATCATTTACTCAAGCAGCAAAATCACAAGCTCGTAATAGTGTTTCACCGCAATCATCGGTAAGTAATTTATTAGGTAGTGCTGCTAAATTTGGACAAGGTCTCGTAGGCCAAGTTGGAAATGCTATAAAAGGTGTTGCTGAGGATGTATTTACTGCTAGTAACTTTATGAGTTTATTAAGGGGCGGCGGACTTCCTAAATTTGGAATGCCAGGCAGCGTCGGATTTAGTGATGTTAATTGGGTAGGCACTGATAATGATGATTGGCGTGTTAGACTTTCTATGCCGTTGGGACTAGGCTTAGAACCAAATCTTCTTGAAGCACTAGAAGAAACAAGTGGAATGATTTTTCCTTATACTCCTAGTATTATTATGTCACATAGTGCAAACTATTCGCAAGTTAAACCTACACACAGTAACTATCCGTTCCCGGTTTATCAAAATAGTCAACCTGATAATATTCAAATTACTGGACCTTTTATTATTGAAAGTGAAGCTGAGGGATTATACTGGGTAGCAATGATTCATTACTTACGAAGTATTACAAAAATGTCTTATGGTAATTCAAGTAACCAAGGAGCACCACCACCAGTTGTACAACTTAACGGATATGGCAGTTTTGTTTTTAAAAATGTTCCTGTGGTAGTACAGCAATTTACATGTGAACTGCCCGAAGATGTAGATTACATTTATATTTCTGCATTAGACACCTGGGCACCTACTAGATGCAACGTATCAGTAGTATTAATGCCAACATACAGTAGACGGTCAGTACAACAATTTAGTTTAGACAAGTTTGTTAGCGGTGGTTATGCTAAAGGCAGCGGACAAGGATTTATTTAATGGCAAATTATAGCGGAACTAGCCCATGGTTTAACACTCCTACACAAGAAGATCAGTATCTTGACATTTTAAGTATACGACCTATACCTGCTGAATCAGATGATGTTTTGGTTACAGTGCAACCTCAGTATACATACCGACCTGATTTATTAGCGTTTGACTTATATGGAGATAAAGAACTTTGGTGGGTGTTTGCACAACGAAATATGGAAATACTTAAAGATCCTGTATTTGATTTAGTAGCAGGAATTGAAATATACGTACCTAAAGGCGATGCATTAGCTAGGGTACTAGGAATATAATATGCATAATTTTTCCCCTCAAAATTTATCTGCAAGATTAAAAGCCGCTGGAAAAAGTTTTTCTAACAGTGTAGATGCTGCTTCTCCTCAAGCATTAGCTTCGGGTAAGAAATTTCTACAGAGTAATAATATTTCAGTTGATGGAGTTTTAGATTCTGTATCAGGATCTGTGCAAGATTTAAAAGGTGCAACTGTTAACTTAACAAATAGCTTGAATGGATTAACAGGACCCGGAATAGGACAAAGTCTAGTTGGCAGTATTGCTAATAATGTTTCAAACAACTTAATAGATCAAATTAAAGGTGGAATTGGTGGATTTTTAGGAGCAGCCTTTGGCGACGGTTTTGGAACATCTTCTGCCGGAGGTGGCGCTAGTAAACTTCCTAATCCGTTAGAACAGTTTGCTAGTTTTAATTATGTGTTTACATTAGGGTGTTTAACTCAGCGTGAATTAGAATTTCCAGATTTAACATATCGAAGACAAGAGCCAGAAAATGTAATACTTAGATCAGGTGGTGGCCCTACTCGAGGAAGTAGTACTGTTTATGAATCTACTGGAAAAACAGAATATTTTATAGAAAATGTTGACATAGAAACTATTGTTGCCGGTAATGCAGGATCTCGTTCTACAAACGCAACTAGTTTAAGTTTTGAAATTCTCGAACCGTATAGCATGGGATTATTCCTTCAAGCATTACAGGTATCAGCATTGCGATCAGGATATCCAAATTATATCGAGGCTCCGTACTTACTCTCAGTAGAATTTAAAGGGTACGACGATGCCGGAAATTATATTCATGCTAGTAACTTACGCAGACTTTTTCCAATAAAATTAGTAAACATAGAATTTGATGTAACTGAATCAGGAAGTACATATGCAGTACAAGCAATACCCTACCATGAAATTGCATTAACTGATGAAATACAAACTACGCACACCGATGTAAGTTTTGCTGGCTCAACAGTTTCTGAAATGTTACAGACTGGTGCAAAAAGTTTAACAAGAATAATAAACGATCGAGAACTTGCTTCAGAAAAAGCAAAAAAAGTTAGTAAAGCAAACCAATATATTATAATGTTTCCGGACACTAGTTCGTCTGCACAAGAGTCAGCTCAGTTTATGATGGGTCAGCCAGAACAGTCTAATGACAGTGCAACTACTCGAGAATTTACTGACGACGAAATAAAAAATTATTACGAATCTTCAACAGGTGTCGCCGACGGCAAAATTCCTGCTGATTATAAAAATGAAATAGCAAATTCTCCGGGCATATCAGTTAAGAGATCAACAATCGGAGAAAATATCCGAGAGTATGCTGAAAAATTAGAAAATATGAATGAAATAGGCCGAGCAAAAATAGTTAAATCTAAAAATGACGGCGGAACTAGACCTATGGGAACTGCCACAAATACTGAAAGTGAAACTACTAAAGGTGAAATAGATCGCTGCAAAGTGCAATTATCAGGAGATGTTCGCCAAGCTACTTTTTCTTCAGGCAAAAAAATTCAAACTATTATTGAAGAAATTATTATCTCAAGCGAGTATGGTAGAGATATCGCAAATAGAAAACCTGATGGAAATGGAATGGTACCTTGGTTTAGAATTGAAACACAGGTATTTAATGCAGATTCAAGTTCGGCTGTAGTGGCAAAAACTGGTATACCTGCAAGAGTGTTTGTTTACAGAGTTGTACCGTATCTTGTACATTTAAGCAAATTTAAAGGAGCCAGTGATAGTAGTCCCGGAATACCGCAATTAAAACAGCAAGCAATTAAAGAATACAATTACATCTATACAGGAAAAAATAAAGATATCATTAATTTTGACATTAAGTTTAATCATGCATTCTTTACTTCAATTAATGGAGATTTAGGCCAAGCTGGTTTAGATAGTAAAAATTCTGTAGTACAAGAAACTACTTCATCTGGAGAAAGGCCATCTCCGAGTGTAACTGAAGGAAGTTCTAATCCGGCCGAAATTGGACGTACACAGTCAGCAACAGCAAAACCTAACACTGTTGACGGAGGAATTGGCCAACTTCATCCAGAGTCTCAAATTGCCCGAAGTTTTAATGAAGCATTAATGAATAGCACAGTAGATTTAGTTTCAGTAGACTTAGAAATATTAGGTGATCCGTATTACATAGCAGATAGCGGAATGGGAAATTACAATGCATTACAAGTGCCCGGAATATTAAACATCAACTCAGACGGAACTATGAATTATCAAAATGGCGAAGTTGACATTGAACTTAATTTTAGAACTCCACTTGATTATGGTCCAACTGGATATATGGACTTTCCGGCTAACGGCACAGCTCCTGTAGCAGAATTTAGCGGATTGTACCAAGTTTTATTTGTAAATAATAAATTTAGTAACGGACAATTTACACAAACATTGCAAACAATTCGTAGACAAAGTCAAGATCAGAGTTCGTCAATTCCTGCACAGTCTTTGGTACTTAATACAGATACTAATGCTAACCAGTTTACAGGTACTAATGCTAATCCGTTAGTAGGAAGTGCTGACGACTACGGATTTGGTGTGACTGGAACACGTAATAATCAAACATCATCTAATCCACCAGCAGTATACGATGATGCAATACTGAGACAACAGCGAGCAGCAAGTAGACCAAATCCAGCAGCTAGAAGTACGTATGATGATGCACCGTTAAGAGCGTTGAGAGCAAAACAAGCAGCTAATATTTCTGTACAACAACAATCAGGACCTTTTTAAGGATTAAATAATGGCAGGACAAGATACTAGAACTCCAGAAGTGCAACAAAAGTCAAGTTCGTTCGACGGCCCAGGTCCGTTTATGGCAATTGTACGCAACCATATAGATACTGAATATATGGGGTCACTAGAAGTTGAATTATTAAAATCAACTACTGAAGGCAATACAACAAATGTGTCTGGAGAAATGGCAACTGTAAGCTATCTAAGTCCGTTTTACGGAATTACTCCTTACAGTGGAACTAGCGATAACGAAGGATTTGACTACACACAAAAGAGTTACGGTATGTGGGCTGTGCCGCCTGATATTGGAACTACAGTTTTAGTTATTTTTGCAGAAGGAAATAAAAGCAGAGGTTTTTGGATCGGCTGTGTACAAGAAAAGTTTATGAACTTTATGATCCCTGGTAATGCAAGTACTACATACAATAAAGAAAATCAAGAAACAGTTTTACCTGTTAGCGAATATAATAAGCGTAACGAATCGGGTGCCGGCAATGATCCTACTCAGTTTTTAAAATCTGTTAATACAGATGCGGTAGAACAACTTACAGCAGCAGGTTTAATTAATGATCAAATAAGAGGCACAACTACTTCGAGTGCCAGACGTGAAGTGCCTAGTATGGTATTTGGCATGAGTACTCCGGGGCCATTAGATCGTAGACCAGGCAAGCCTAAAGTAAAAGTTGGTGCAGAATCGGCACAAACTGAAATTCCAGCATCAAGACTAACTGGGTCAAGTTTTGTCATGGATGACGGCGATGCTAGTATGTTTAGAAAAGGCCCGGCAGCTACAACTCCTAGCGAATATGCAACATTAGAAAAAGGTGGCGATCCATCTTTGCCGATGAACGAGCTAGTAAGAATTAGAACACGAACTGGCCACCAAATCCTTTTACATAATACAGAAGACTTGGTTTATATTTCTCACGGTAGCGGCAACAGTTGGATTGAGATGACAGCTAACGGTAAACTTGATATATACTCTAAAGATAGCATAAGCATTCATAGTGATAATGATTTAAATTTTGATGCTGGCAGAAATATTAACATTAAAGCAGGTAATAATATTAATATAATTGCAACTAACCAAATGTCAACACAAACAGGCGCAAATTGGGACGTATTAGTAGGAGCAGATGGCAGATTAACATGTGCTGGAACTAGTAACATTGCTAGTGCTGGACATAGAGAAACAGCCACATCAATACACATGAATAGTGGAGGAGCTGTTGCGGCAACAGCAGACTCGTCAGCTGAACCAACACGAATTCCTTCCGTCGAACCTTGGGGAAGTCACGAAAATATAAATCCTACAACAGTTAATCCTGAAGCAACAGCGACCACAGCACCACCTCCAGCAGAAGAAGAACTTGTGCAAATGGATACATTTGCAAAATGTCCTCCGGAGTCGAGTATGGCAGCTCCTGAGAATGGCGCAGGAGACAGCGCGGCTGCACAAAATGCTACACTAACGAGTCCTTCAAGATTAAGTTCCTTAGACGAAGTATCAGAGTTTAATAAAGAAATTGGCGGAGGCCCATACCGTGTTAAACTTACTGATGCCGAAAAGGCAGCAAAAGCAAAGAAAGACCTAGAAGCATTTGGCGGTAGCGGCGCGACAATTACTAGTACTCCGTCAAGATCCGGCCCCCGATAATAAGGTAAATACAGTATGAGCACATTAGAGAAGAAACTTTATAAAGAAATTACTGTAAAAGGTAATACTCGCCCTGATTACGGAATAGGCGAAAAAACCTATAAAGGGTTTTCTACGGTTAATCCTGATAATGTTGGGTTTAAGTTATATGATTTGCAAATTGTAAAACAGGATATTATTAATAATTTTCATATCCGCCAGGGAGAGTTACTTAGTAATCCCAACTTTGGAACAATTATTTGGGACATTTTATTTGAACCACTAACCGAAAGTCTTAAACAAATCATTGCTGATAATGTAACTACTATTATTAATTATGATCCAAGAGTTAGTGTTACTAATATTACAGTTGACCAATACGAAACTGGGTTGCAAATAGATGCAACTTTAATATTTTTGCCTTATAATATTGCAGAAAATATGCAACTTACATTTGATCAAAATAACGGATTTTTAGCTAATTAATTATATACGCGGTTTATTATATTTAATAAATACTGTATAATTAGAGGAAGCAACATATGTCAAGTACAGACAGACAAAACCGTTTATTAGTAGCAGAAGATTGGAAGCGTATCTATCAGAGTTATAGAAATGCAGATTTCAAATCTTATGACTTTGATAATTTACGTCGGACAATGATCAATTATATCCGCCAAAATTACCCAGAAGACTTTAACGATTATATTGAAAGTTCAGAGTATCTTGCACTTATTGACCTAATTGCTTTCCTAGGCCAAAATATTGCTTTCCGTACTGATTTAAATGCTAGAGAAAACTTCTTAGAACTTGCAGAACGCCGAGAAAGTGTACTACGTTTAGCAAGATTGCTTTCTTATAATCCTAAACGTAATCAAGCATCTAATGGCTTGTTTAAAATAGAAAGTGTAAATTCAACAGAAGGTGTTAGAGATTCTAATAATTTAAATTTATCTAACCAGACTATTGTTTGGAACGATCCTAGTAATCCTAACTGGCAAGAACAATTTACTAAAATTTTAAATGCTGCACTTCCGGTTAATTCTAATATTGGCCGTCCGTCTAAAAAAGAAACTATAGCTGGCGTACCAACAGAACAATACAGATTAAACAGTTCAAATACTGACTTACCTGTTTATGGCTTTAATAAGACTATTAGTGGGTCAACTAGTAAATTTGAAATTGTATCAACTGATATAGACAACGGTGAAATTAAAGAAGAAGCACCGTTCCCAGGAAATAATTTTGCATTCCTTTATAGAAATGATGGTAAAGGCCCAGCAAGCTCTAACACTGGATATTTTTGTCACTTCAGACAAGGTGAATTAGATCAAGGCACATTTACAGTAGACAGTCCTAGTACTAACCAAGTTGTTGCAATTGATGCAACGAATGTTAATAACTCAGATGTTTGGCTTTATAAAGTTGATAATTTTGGATTAGAAGAAGAACTATGGAGTAAAGTTGATGCTGTAGAAGGCAACAATGTAATATATAATAGTTTAAGTAAAAGTATTAGAAATATTTATAGTGTATTAACACGAGCAAATGACAGAATTAGTTTAATCTTCTCTGACGGTACATTTGGTAATTTACCTCAAGGCAATTTTAGAGTATACTATAGAAGCAGTAAAAATCAACGATTAATTATTGAACCAGCAGATATGCGAGGCGTTAGTATTAAGATTCCTTATGTAAGTAAGACTGGCAAAATAGAACAAATTACAATGGTATTTTCATTGAAGTATACTGTTGATAATGCAAGTACAAGCGAAACAAACGATAGCATTAAACGCAACGCTCCGTCAACGTATTACACACAAAATAGAATGATAACTGCTGAAGATTATCAAGTAGCACCGTTGTCGATAAGTCAAGAAATTATTAAAGTAAAAAGTGTTAATAGAACAGCTAGTGGGATTAGTCGATATTTAGATCTAGTTGATGCAACAGGAAAATATTCTAAAACTAATTTGTTTGGGATAGACGGAATTTTAACTAAAGAGTTTTTAACACCTAAATCAAAATTTAGCTTTATAACTAAAACTGACATAGAAGGCGCCATTGCAAATATCATAGAACCGATACTAACTGATAAAAAAATAAAAAATTATTATTATAATAGTTTTCCTAAAATTCTTGTAGGAGATTTAGGTGTAACATGGAACAACCAATCAGACAACACCAATCAGACTACTGGTTATTTTACTAATACAGTTGGATCACGGTTACAGATAGGAGCTTTTACAGCAAGCACTTTAAAATTATTAAAGCCCGGAACGCTAGTTAAGTTTGTAGCACCTAGTGGAAAATATTTTCAAAGTAAAAATGATAACAAGTTAACTGCTATACCATCATCAGGAGAAATACCTGCAAATGGTACTTTATATAAATGGACTAAGGTTGTAAGTGTTGTTGACGACGGTACTACAACAAATCCTGACGGAACTGGACCGATAATACTTAATGATAATATCCCTGGTGACCTTTCAAACCAGTCAAACCGTCCAATACTTACTGAAATAATACCTAGATTAGCTACAGAATTGCAATCTGCTGTTTCATTGCAAGTAATTGATCAAGTGTTTGCCTACAATAGTTTTGGTTTAAGATTTGATGTTAATATAGGAGAATGGCGAGTAATTACTACTGACAATTTAAATATTAATAGTCCTTTCAGTATTGGTAAAACTGGCGATGTAACTACTCAACAGTTGGATGCAAGTTGGTTACTGTTATTTGAAACCGACGGTGAAACTTATTCAATTACTTATAGAGGTAGTAGGTATATATTTGAAAGTGCAAAAGAAATTAGATTCTATTTTGATAGTTCAGATAAAATTTATAATACTACTACAGGCAAGATTATTAAAGATAAAATTTCTGTATTAAATATTAATAAGAAGCCTGATGACGTTAACCCGTTTTCCTCTGATTTTGATTGGGAAATTGTAGAAGAGTATAGAGATGCTGAAGGGTATGTTGATAGTAGTAAAATACAAGTTAGTTTCTTTGACGATGACGATGACGGAGTAGTCGATAATCCTGAATTATTTGACGAAATTGTTAACGAATCTGTTAATCCGATAACAAAATATGTATTTGAACTTCAAACAACTACTATTGACGGCATAGAAGAATACAGACACCTTGCAACAGAAGTTCCGTCGATAATTTCAGAAAGTCCAAAAATTGCAAAATATACATTTTTAGACAGTGTAGGAAGTATAAACGTTATTGCTTCTGTTAATAATTTAAGTAGCACATCGAGTTATGACGATGGCCAAATATTTTATTTTGTAGAAGAAAATTTATTTCAAATATTAAATAAAATAACTGGCGGCCTTACTACTACACAAAGCTATCGTGCTAAACTTGGCCGAGGAACACTTAAATTTCATTATGTTCATGCAGCCGATGCAAGTAATAGAATTGATCCGAGTGTTAGTAATATTGTAGATGTGTATCTGTTAACAAAATCATATGACGATAATTTTAGACTTTATCTCGACGGCACAACAACTGTTAAGCCTTTTGCTCCTAGTAGTGATCAGCTGTATTTAAACTACGGACAAAAGCTTAATAATATTAAGTCAATCAGTGATGAAATAATTTATCATCCAGTTAAGTATAAGACACTGTTTGGAGAAATAGCATCGTCTGATTTACAAGCAAAATTTAAAATTGTAAAAAATCCGGATATTGTAATTAATGATAATGAAATTAAAACTAGAGTGATAGCTGCAATTAATGAATTTTTTGCACTTGAAAACTGGGAATTTGGCGAAACGTTTTATTTTACAGAATTAAGTACATATGTTATGCAACAGCTATCGCCAAATCTAGTAACATTTGTAATAGTTCCAAATCAAGCATCTAGCACATTTGGTAGTTTATTTGAAATAAAATCAGAAGCAGATGAAGTTTTTATAAGTGGAGCAACAGTTGCTGACATTGAATTAATTGATAGTATAACCGCTACGAGACTTCGGTCAAGTGGGTCAATTGTTACTGATGCAACTTCAGTTAATGCAGGTTTAACAAGTAGTGGATTAACCACAAATAAAGGGGCTTATTAATGTCTTACGACAACGATCAAAACGAACCAAACTTGCCAGTACCGGGAAGTAGTAACAAACGTAAAAGCGAATCTTTCCTTCCTAGATTTTTTAGAACACCGTCAAATAAAAAGTTTTTAAATAGTACGTTAGATCAATTAATACAGCCAGGAGTAGTTGAAAAACTTAATGGTTATATTGGTAGAGAAACAGCTAAAGCATTCACGGCGACTGATAATTATCTTGGCGATGTTTCAAATGATAGAGTTAACTATCAGCTTGAACCAACTACAGTTATTAAAGATAATTTAGACAATGTTGTTTTTTATAAAGATTATAATGATTTCACAAACCAGTTAACAAACTTTAATAAATCTAACGACAACCATAGTGTATTTAATCAGCAAGAATATTATGCTTGGAACCCCAATATTGATTGGGATAAGTTTAGTAATTTCCGCGAATATTATTGGTTGCCATCTGGACCCCAGACAATTGGCATTTCTGGCAACACTGTTGACGTTGAAAGTACGTATACTGTTCGTATTGGTGAAAACGCAGATAACGAAACTTATATATTTTCTCCAGACGGACTGACACAAAATCCTACAATTACACTTTATAGAGGAATCACTTATAAGTTTGATATTGACACTCCAAATTTACCCTTTACAATTAAAACACAGAAAACACTTGAAGACGGATTTGAATTAGATAGTTCGAGTATTTTAGTACTTGATGGTGTTAGTATACAGGGATTAGAAAAAGGAGTTAGTACATTACAACTCGGTACATCTACTCCGGATGTACTTTACTATGTTGCAGCAAATGATTTAGAAGCAAGCGGTACTATCATTGTTAAGGATATAAGTGAAGCAACTTTTATCGATGTTGAAAAAGAAGTTATTGGTAAGAAATTTTATAAAAGTAGCAACGGCATCGAATTGTCAAATGGTATGAAGATTGAATTTACTGGTGAAGTAGTTCCGGAAACTTATGCCCGGGGCACATTTTATGTTGAAGGAGTGGGTGATAAAATTAATTTAGTTTCTGAAACTAAATTAAATGTTCCTACATCGTTTACAGAAGATATTGATATACAATTTGATGCTCAAGGATTTGATAGACTACCGTATAGTAAAGCAATTGGATATCCAGAAGATAAAGATTATATTGTAATTAATCGTGCAAGTATAGATGGCAATTTATGGAGTCGTTATAATAGATGGTTTCATAAAAGTGTTATTGAAGAAAGTGCATTATTTAACAATGAAGGCGTTGATATAAATCAATTACAGCGTGCCAAACGTCCTATTATTGAATTTGAAGCAAATCTAAAATTACATAACTTCGGAACTTCTTCAAAATTAGATGTTGATTTAGTTGACGACTTTACAAAAGATGCATTTTCTATTATTGAAGGTTCTGAAGGATATAATGTTGACGGAATTGATTTAGCAGACGGCATGCGTATTGTTTTTACTGCAGACCCTGACACTTTAGTAGCTGGAAGAATATTTAAAGTAAAATTTATTAATTTTACAGATCCTGCTGGAGGAGTTAAGCGTCAAATTACTTTAATTCCGGAAACAGATTCAATTCCAATAACAAATGAAGTTGTATTGATTTTAAATGGTATAACATACAAAGGTAAAATGTTGTATTATACCGGCACAGCTTGGAAACTTACTCAGGATAAGATTCAAATTAACCAAGCTCCTGTTTTTGATATTTTTGATGTTGATGGTAACTCGTATGCAGATACAACTGTTTATGAATCGTCTACATTTACCGGCAACAAAGTATTCTGTTATAAAACCGGTACCGGCGTTGTTGACAGCGAGTTAAACATTCCTATTTCTTATAGGAGTATTAATAACATTGGTGATATTGTTTTTAATTTTAGTTTACTAAACGATTCATTTACGTATACATTTAAAAACGAATCTTTTTCTAAAAAAACTGATATTGGATTTTTAAGAAAATATTCAAATCTTAGTAACTTTGTTTCAGTATCTGGATGGAAAAAAGTTAGTACACCTAGTGAACAGTTAGTAATTAGGCAGTATGTGTTTGATAATACTATTACGGCCCTTCCAATTGACATGTATGATAATAGCGGAGAACTAACAGATCTTTGGACTAGGGTATATTTAAATAATAAATTGCAATTTAAAGATACTGATTATACTATCATTAATGATATTAATAATATTGCAACAATAAATTTCACAAATGCATTAACTATAAATGACGTAGTAATTATTAAGACAAGATCTTCTGCTACAAAAAATGAAAATGGGTATTATGAAATACCTGCATCTTTAGAACGAAATCCAGCAAATGAAAATATTACAGAGTTTACACTTGGCGAAGTAAACGATCACATTGCAACAATAGTAGAACAAAGTGATACATTTGTAGGAACATATCCAGGAACAAGTAATTTACGAGATATTGGCAATGTAACAGAATTAGGTCGAAGATTTGTACAACACAGTTCGCCGATGAATCTTGCATTATACCATATGTTAGATAACGATGCAAATGTTATGAAAAGTATAAAATTTGCAATGAATCAGTATACTACTTTTAAACGATTATTTCTACAAACAGCCGAAGACATAATTTTTAGTGGTACTACTAAACTACATGTAGATGCAATATTAGAACAAATTAACAAAGATAAGACTTCT
>TARA_B110000503_G_scaffold118459_1_pt1 | contig 14195 bp, 15 predicted proteins | sample TARA_B110000503 | Tara Oceans TARA_B110000503 (sample SAMEA4397472) | marine metagenome | biome: Polar Biome; feature: [SRF] surface water layer (ENVO:00010504); material: water (ENVO:00002006), including particulate matter (ENVO:01000060) such as... | depth 5 m | reverse complement strand
CATCATCATCCGCAGTGACGATATCCACATGGCTGTAACCTTCCGAGATATACACTTCAAAGCCACCGCTCACTTCGCCGAATGTGGGAAGGCCTCGCTCGGGTTGGCGTTGTCCACCACGCGCGGTGTTGTGCCATCACAGCTTGGTGCCGCGCAGGGGCCGATAGCGGCGGCAAAACTGAGCCAGGCCGCTGGTGCCGGTGTCAGCCCGTTGCTGCCCCCGAATGCGATCACTGGAATATCGATGGCCGTGGCCTGCGTGCGATTGTCGCTACCGCTGCGGCCAGGCCATCGTCGTCCAGGAATTTACCCAGCAGGGTGACTGACGATACGGATGAATTCCCTACCAGTGGTGTCAGGATACTCAGTTCTGGCACCTGCGCTATCACATTGTTGCCGGGTATCTCGTTAAAGTCGCGCTGTAGTATGGATGCGACCGTATCATCGTTGAGCGACGCATCCAGCGCAGCCACCTCCGAAATCGTAAGCAATTGCGTGGACAAAAGTCCAGGAATCACTGAAAAGGCGAGTTCAGGTTCCACGCAGGACGTATTGTCAAAAGCTGCGCAATCGGTCGCGGCCGTGTCGATGGCGCGGGCGGTTTGGCCATCAATGCAGCGCGGCATCTGGTCGCGAACCGCACCATAAAGGCCGCCATCAAAACGCGCTTCTATTAAATCCAGCGTCGCCTCGTCGTGCTCATCCGCTGACAGGCTCGCACCTGTGCCCCCTAACAGTATCAGTCCGCGTAGTTTCTCGTAACCTAGATCGGGGGTCCCGCCTGAGAGATTGAAATCTGTGGCGGCATAACGGGCGGTATAAGCTGTGCCTGCGGAGTGGCCACCGAGGAACACATTGCCGCTGCGAGCGGCACTGTGGGCGGCGTCGATGACCGCGTCGATGTCTTGCGAGTGCACCAGCGGATCCTGTAATTCCTCGGCGATATCCAGCCCCACTGTGTCTTCCAGTTGATTTGAGCGACGATCTACCGCCCACACTTCCAGTATCAGATTGGCGTCTGCCGCAGCGCGACGCAGCAAGTTCTCGGCCAGTAGATAGAATGTCGCTGCACCACCCTCAAATCCCGGGATCAGGACGACAATGCCGTCTGGCTGCATCTCACCCTTGTCTGACAGAAAGTAGCGGGTATAAGACGCCTGGTTTAAGTTGATATCGGTTGAGCCAAACTGGCGCAGTAGCTTCTCGTTGTCGACCGTTACACCCGGTGTTCCCGGTGTAAATGCCGGGCTGGCTGCACTGGGGATATTGACAGTAGCCTGGGAAAAGATAGTGGCGGGTGGCTCCGGTGGTGTAACGACGGGTGGCTCTGGTGTAGCAACCAGATTGCTGGTATTGCTATTGTTATGGTTGTTTTCGGAACAGGCTAGCAGCAAAACGTTGGCGAGCAAGATACAGAAAAGCCTCGAGAAAGGATGCATACAGTGCCTGTCTGGTCTTGTTATCGGTGGGTGTTTTTTACACTATTGGGCCTGCCGAGGCTACCGCAAATTACTGTGCAGGCAGGGCATTCAGCTGTTCAGCTGACTTATGCTAACCTCCTGAACCACACCCGGGCATATCGCGTCCCTTCGAGTCGGATGTTCGAGAGCTGTTCATCCCCTGCTCTGTCATCAGGCATGACGATGACAGCCTGTTCCGGGACGGTGGCCTGCCCTTGCCAGTTGTGGGGCGCGCCCCAACATTTAACAGTCGTTTGAGGGGTTAGAAGTGAGAAAGGTAGCCATGATCACCGGCGGTGCCAAACGGATCGGACGTGCAATTGCGGTTCATCTACACGCGCTTGGGTTTGATATCGCATTGCACTACTGCAGATCGGCAGACAGTGCGCAGACGCTGGTCGATGAGCTGTGCCGCGAGCGGCCCAATTCCTGTCGCCTGTTCCAGGCGGATTTGCAGGATCAGGCACAGATCGGCGCAATGGCGAGCGAATTGCTTACGTACTATCCAGCCATTGAGCTGCTGGTGAACAATGCCTCCAGCTATTTGCCGTCGCCCATCCAGACGTGCACGCTGGCGCAGTTTGACAGCCTGTTTGGTGCCAACCTGCGCGGGCCCTATTTCCTGATTCAGGGCTTGTTGCCAGGTATGCGATCTCGCGCCGCCAGCATTGTTAACATCCTCGACGTGCATATGGATATGCCACTCAGGGACTTTAACGTCTATGGCGCAACCAAGGCCGGGCTGGCTTCGCTGACGCGCAGTTTGGCCGTAGAGTTGGGGCCGGATATTCGAGTTAATGGTATTTCCCCTGGTGCCATACTGTGGCCAGAGGGCGACGACAGCTACGGCGACCAAATGCGCGAGCACACCGTGCAGCAAACACCGCTAAAACGGTTGGGCGAGCCCCTGGATATCGCGCGCACAGTGGCTTTTTTGGCCTGCGAAGCGCCGTTTATTACCGGCCAGATTATCAAGGTGGACGGTGGCAGGAGCCTGGTCAGCTAGTGTGCGGGGTAATCGCCAGGCCAGCGTGACGTTCAGTCCTTCGCCACCCACGACACCCCGATGTGCCTTTACTCCATGTCCAAGGGTATCACCGCGCTGCTGATGCATATGCTGCAGGAAGATGGGCTGATTAGTCTCTCTGGCCCGGTGGCGTTCTATGCCCTGGAGTTCGCCCGCGAGGGTAAGGATAACCACTATTCAACAGATATGGGCGCACCGTGGCGGTATCCCAGGGCTGCCCTAAAGCGTCGCTATTGAAACGTTTTCGGACGAGGATAAGACCTGTGAGCTGTTGTGCGATGCGCAACCTATTGTTACCGACGGCTAGAAGCAGCAGACCCGATGTCAGAGGTGTCGACGTTCCCGTGCCAAACAAATCGAGCTCGGTGATGGTTGCTACAAGCAGGCCACCCACCACCACAGGCTTTACGTTCCCGATAATAAGCTGAATGATGTCACCGATAAGGAACGTATTGTAAGTACCGCTGGCAAAGGTCTGATCAAAGTTAACGAACATCGTAGAAACCCCGCCGAGCTGCAAAACATCGACTCGAGTAGGGATGGTGCTATCTGGCTCAAGTAACTCAAGGCTAGAAGTATTTATCTCCAGCGTCATGCCCGCAACACCGAACGGGAAATCATCGAGAGTGGAACTGAAGACGTTGCCGCTGACAGTGACGGTTGGCTCCTCGATAAACGCACCATTCACCGGGTCGTCAATTTTCACCTGCCCTGCATACAGCCGGTAATTGCTGCGCTGGTGATGATAACGGCGGAGGTCAGAAACTTTTAAAAGCTATTCACTATTAATATTCTTATGCACCAGGCGCAGTCGAGTTTATGACTGGTTGGTTTTTTTATACTGATACGTTGATTCAACCAGAGAAGAATGTCAATCGCTAGCCGAGCAGGGTATATTTTCCCAGGTAGATCCCGGTTGGTCCCTGGTTAGTCGTCTTCTTCGGCGTTGCGCATTCGCTCTATGCGACTTTCCTCTTCGGCCAGCGCGGCCTTTATTTCGAGCATGACACTGTCGACGTCAGCGGCATGTGTATCTATCGCGAATAGGCCTGTCAGTTGCAAGTCCGGGTGTAGCTCACCGTCTTCATACAGTGCCCACATTTCCTCGGCATAGTGGCTGTCGCGCAACTCGGGAGCGAATAAGCCATAGTACTCGGACATGTTTCTTACATCCCGCTCCAACATACTGCGTGCGTTGTTATTGGCAGCCGCGTCAACTGCTTGCGGCAGATCGATGATGACCGGTCCGTCTTCATCTACCAGCACATTGAACTCGGACAGGTCGCCGTGTACCAGGCCGACACACAGCATGCGCATTACATACTGCATCATGAGGGCGTGGTCTTCCCGGGCCTGTTCTGCCGACATGGAAACTTCATTCAGGCGCGGTGCGACATCGCCATTTTCGTCTGTTATCAGCTCCATCAGCAGGACACCGTCGAAACAGCCATAGGCCTCGGGTACGCGAACTCCCGCTCTCGCCAGGCGATAAAGCGCGTCCACCTCGGCATTCTGCCAGGTGTCTTCCTGCTGCTTGCGCCCGAACTTGGAACCTTTTTCGATGGCTCTTGCCCGGCGGCTGTTGCGCACTTTACGGCCCTCGGTGTATTGCACGGCTTTTTTAAAGCTGCGCTTGAGGGCGTCCTTGTAAATTTTGGCGCAGCGCAACTTGGAGCCACAACGCACGATGAATACGTCGGCCTCCTTGCCGCTCATCAATGGACGAATGACCTCGTCCACTAGTCCATCTTCTACGAGTGGTTTTAGGCGGTTAGGAATTTTCACCGCGTGCTCACTACGCGGCTGGATGCTGGCTGGCTGATGACTGTAATCCTGAGTGTAAGTGTGATGTGTCTAAAGGCCATTCTATTCTGACACGTCTCTTACCTTGGTTCAGCAATAAAAACGGGTATCCTTCGCGTGGTTTTGGCCTGGTATTCATCATAGGGCGAATAGGCCGCGGCGGCTGCCGTCCAGAGTTTGGCGCGCTCTTGTTCATCCGTAACTTCCCGGGCACGCATGTCGAACACCTGGGTTTTATCGCGAATCTGGATGTCGGGGTGGACCCTCAAGTTGTAAACCCAAACCGGATTTTTAGGTTGTCCGCCCATCGAGCCGACCAGTACATAGTTCTCGTCGACCTCCACGCGCATTAAGGGTATTTTGCGAATGCCGCCGGTTTTGTTGCCGGTATGAGTCACTATAATGCAGGGCATACCTGTGTCCAGCAGGGTAGTTCCCTGCGTGCCACCGCTCTTTTCGTAAAGCTCAACCTGTTGGCGTACCCAGTCCAGTGCGGCGGGAAGGTAGTCAGCCATGGTCAATATTCCTGTAGTTAGTATTTGCCTGCAGTGTGCCACGCGCCAACTTGTGCGAGCTACGTCGATAGCTTACGTTTAGCGCCAGAGTGCCTACTATGCCTCAAAATAGCCCGCTAAAAGTAGAAAATTTACCCGGCGGCGCATGGTATGCTGCCGCAATAGAAGCTTGGGAAGAACGTTTGTGCAAACTATTGTGATTGATGAGCCCCTGAATGTTTTTGGCGAAGTGCTGTTGTCCTGTAGTGAAGATCCGCTCACCGGGTTTCTTCGTGATGGTTGCTGCAATACCAACGACCATGATGTTGGCTCTCATACCGTCTGTATCCTGGTGACTGAAGAGTTTCTGCAGTACTCCCGTTTCGCCGGGAACGACCTGAGCACCCCGATGCCGGACTACGGGTTTCCAGGACTGAAGCCCGGTGACAGGTGGTGTTTGTGCGCAGCGCGCTGGCTGCAGGCCTATGAGCAAGAAATGGCCCCCAAGGTCTTTCTTACGCGCACCCATATTCGAGCCCTTGAAACCGTTCCGATGGACGTGTTGCGCCGGTTCGCTGCCGACCTGAACTGAAGCGCACTGCCAGTCGTAGTGACAAGAGGAGAATCTATGTTGGCTGCCCCCCTTCCCACGGTGGAACTGAACCCTGAAAGCCCTCCGATTGCCGTTGTTATCTGGCTGCACGGTCTGGGTGCGGATGGCCACGATTTCGAGCCCATTGTGCCTGAGCTTCGCCTGCCTCCCGGCCTGCCGGTACGTTTCGTATTCCCCCATGCGCCCGAGATTGCTGTGACCGCCTTTGGTGGGCAGAGTGCGCGGGCGTGGTTTGATTTCAATCCGTCAGGCGGCGCCGACGTGCCGGGTATAAAAAAATCAGCGGCCCGTATACGGGACCTGATCCAGAACGAGATCGACAACGGTACACCTGCCGAACGCATTTTGTTAGCCGGATTCTCGCAGGGCGGGGTAATGGCCCTTCACGTCGGGCTTTATTATCCGAAGCAGCTGGCCGGAATCCTGGCCCTGTCAACATTCCTGGTTGAAGGCGAAAATCTGGCTGCGGGCAAGTCCGCTGCCAACGCGCACATTCCGATTTTGATGTGTCACGGCCAGCAGGATGCGGTATTGCCTGTTTCACTGGGTAAATCCTCCCTGGTGAGCCTTGAGGGGGCGGGGTATACCGTTGAGTGGCGTGAGTATCAGATGGGTCACGAGGTCTGTCGGGAAGAGATACAGGATATCAGCCGCTGGTTACAGGCCGTTTTGAGCTTGCCCGGCTAGCGTTGAGGAATAATACTGTGCAAGATGACGTGTAACCTTACCGGTGACGCTGAAAAGCTGACAGCAAGGAAGCAGCATGTTTACACTGAAAAATCTGGGCCTGGGATTCGTGTTTTTGTGGTTTATGGGCGGTGGTATTGCCCACTTCACCAATACGCAATTCTTCGCCGCAATCATGCCGCCCTACATCGGCTATCACACAGAGATTGTCTATATCAGCGGTATTTTTGAGATACTGGGCGCTATCGGTATTGTGATTCCCGTGCTGCGCCTATGGGCGGGCAACGCGCTGCTGCTACTGGTCGTCTGTGTGTCGCCGGCCAATATTCATATGTGGCTACACCCGGAATTATTCCCCGATATGTCCCCGGCATTTCTCAGCGCACGCCTGGTTATCCAGGTTCTGCTACTGCTGCTGATCTGGTGGTGTACGCGAGTGCCCGAGCGTGGAGTCGACCCGACTGTCGTTGCCTGATACCGCGGTAAGGTGTAGTACCCCAGCCCGCCTCCCGGAGTTCGAGCTGGTAGTGTAGTTCTCTTGCACCGCCGCTAGGTGCCACATTGGTAACGCCATCCTGATAAACTGGAAAGCGCCGCACCAGGGTGTTGTCGGTGATCGTGAATGTGTCGTGTCCCTGGTAGCCAAGACCGGCACCGCCGCGCGGATCAAACGGTGGAAGGTAGATTTCGCTTAGGCTTTGGCGGCTGTTTGAGGCGTAGGCAATCAGTCCTCCATCAGGACACGGGCTAAGGTGAGCCAATACGCTGTTGTACGACTGAGCGTTATTCGATGGTGGATATTCATAGGCCGGACCTATCGTTGTGAGGTGAATAGTTGCAGTAATTCTGCCGCGGGTATCTCACGGCATCCCGTGGTGTTTTGACCGCTCCACAATGGCGTGAAATCGTGACTTCCATTCGCCTCCGCCGCAGCGCGCAATAGAGAAATGGGTCCTGCCGCTGCTGGGAATGGCGCTACAGTGGAGGCCATCGGGCCCACCTCACGCACTAGCCGATTGACGATGCTGCGGGCGGGTCGCCCGGTGAATACGTTGGTCAGTGCAGTGTGTTGTGATGCATCGCTTTTCAGTGCCGCTCTGTGCAGGGCGGTGGTTTTCGCCTCCGGGCACAGCAAAAACGCAGTGCCTATCTGTACGCCAGCAGCACCCAGTGTCATCGCAGCGCTGACGCCCTCGGGACTGGCGATGCCGCCAGCGGCGATGACGGGTACCGATATTGCTGCACAGATACGCGGCACGAGCGCTATGGTGCCTGTCTGCGTCGTCATATCTCGCGTGAGAAATGAACCGCGATGGCCGCCTGCCTCCAGTCCCTGTGCGATAACGGCGTCGGCGCCGTGATCGGCCAGCCAGCGGGCCTCAGCTACGGTCGTCGCCGTGGATAATATCTGCGCCCCCCAGGACTTCAGCTGGTCCAGCAGAGCGCGCTCCGGCAAACCAAAGTGGAAGCTCACCACTGCGGGTTTGAATGATTCCAGTACCGACAGGGCCGCATCACCAAACGGTTCCCGCGCTACGCCGGAGCCGGCAGCGGGCGCTTCGAGGCCCAGTTCCCGAAAGTATCCCGACAGGCTTTGATACCAGGTTTCCAACTGCTTCGAGCTCACCTTTGGTGTCTGATGGCAAAAGAAATTAACGTTAAAGGGCTTGTCTGTCAGAACGGTGAGGCGTTGCAATTCAGCTTCCAGCGCGACAGTGTCTAGCATGGCGCAGGGCAGGGATCCGAGTCCGCCGGCGTTCGATACCGCTGCAGCCAGTTCTGCATCCTGTACCCCCGCCATCGGCGCCTGGATAATGGGCAGGTCTATATTCAGCAGTTGTACTATCGTGTCTTTGGCAGATCGCTGTCTGTGCATTCGCTATTCTCCTTCGTCAGGGCCGTGAGGACGGGGAGCACACTTATCCCTGTGTGTCACATCGCGGGACGGATGACCTGCCAGCGCTATGTTCGACAGATCGTTTGAATATAGTCTCTGATTGACGACCAGGCACGGATTGCTTCCGGCACACCGGCCGTCACCAGGCCATGCCAGCCCTGTATCATCCCGGGCCAACTTTCCACCGTCACCTCGACGCCGGCGCGAAGGGCATTGGCGCCTAGCAGAATGGCGCCTTCGCGCACGGCATCAAATTGCCCGATCTGCAAATACATAGGGGGAAGATCGCGCACATCCGCATAGGCGGCGGAGACCCGCGGATCCGTCAGGGAGAGCGTGTTGGCAAGATAATCGCGGCCCCGATTGCGTACCCACTCCGGGGTCAGGAAGGGATCTCGACCGGATACGACAGGCCCGGACACAGACAAATCAAACCAGCCAGTCAGAGACACGAAGCACGCAGGTAGTGGCAAGCTCTCATCTCGCAATCGCAGCAGCAAACTCATGGCCAGGCTGCCGCCACAGGATTCGCCGAGAAGCACGATGGTTGATGGGTCAGTCCCGGCTTCCAGTAGGCCGCAGTAGGCGTTAAAGCAATCATCTGTGGCGGCTGGATACGGGTGCTCTGGCGCGAGCCGGTAGTCAGGCATAACGACTCTGCAGCCAGTGTGTCGCGCGATAATATCGGCGTAGAAATGGTATTCGTTCAACCGGGTTGAGACGAAGGCGCCGCCATGACAGTGAAAGGCCGTGACACTGGTTGAGGCACCAGCCAGCGTATAATTCCCACAGCGTACACCGCCGTAGTGGCTTATCGTTAACGCCAAATCCTCGGAGGTGGGATGCCCGTGAAAGGGCGCAAACATAGCGCGAACCACGTTGAAGTCTGCCGCAGGGTCGGCAAAGTTCGGTGGTATCATGCTAATGATTGCCTGTAGTTCCTTACTCTGCACCGCTGTTTCTCGCTTTCTGAATAACAGTAAAGAGGCTATACCGCGGTGGTCTTTGGCTGTTTCGGTTCACCCAGTTTCGCCAGGTCTGAAAGGATATCAATAAAAGCTTTGACGGACGCAAGCGGGGCCGATTCAGACATTGTATGGTAGCCCGAGGTGGGGATCTGCAGAGTCGTGCCGTCTACCAGGCCATTCGATGCACTGATAATACGGCCCATCTCCGTCGATCCAAGAGAGCGAGCATCCTCCCCTTCCGCGCGCAGCCGCACATTCATTGCCTCTACATACTCATCCTTCATCTGAACCTGAACGCCGCGCTGTTCGCACAGCTTCGATAACTTCTGGGTCAGTTTGGCGTCGAAATCCGCGTTCGCATCCTTGTTCCGCAATATCAGCTGCTGTTGTGAGGCCGCCTGAAAGTCGGGGTAGGGGCTGGTATCGACAACAATAAGTTGGTTGGTCTTGTTGCCAAATCGACGAAACCATTCCAGCAGATAACGCCAGCTCTTCCCGGCCTCCTCCTGTGAGGTGAAAAAAACTGTGCCCTCAAAGCCCCGCTCGAACAGATAGACCAGCGCGGCGGCGGTGAGCACATTGTCCAACTGTCCCACCAGGGCTTGATCGGTAATCTTCAACGCATCGGCAAAGGCCACGGGAGTCCCCGCGACAAGATGTTCCAGGCCCTTTACTTCAAAAATCAGGTTATTCCGGTACTCGCAGATATAGGCACGTGTGATCTCGCCGCGGCCGCGGTACATCCCCGACCAGGGCTCGTAGGCGTAGACGTACTCTGCGCTGAAGCGGTCGACAATCTTCTTCATCAGTTGTTCACCCACGGAGTTACCCAGTAGGTCTGAGCGGGAACCGGCGACGAAGGCGGCGTACTGAAACTCGTTTGGTCCGGTGCAGATAAGCCCATGACGATCGATGTGTGCAGAGAGCATCAAGCTATTTGGCTTTGTGCCGCGCGCAACAAGCAGGCCTTCATACCAGGTCACTTGCGCGCCACGTTCCTCCAGCTCCCGCTGTAATACCCGGAAGAAGCTGTGCTCCGATCCTACCACACTGGGTTGGCGTATCAGCAACGCCAGTAGCTCCAGAAAACCTAACGGGAGATCGACAGGGATCGTATCCCGTTGCGGGTGGTCCCGCGAGGTCGAGTGCTTGGTCTCAGGCTTCATCGAAATTCAATCCCTAGTGGCAGCAAAAATGGTGGCGACTGCAGGCGGCTACACGATGGCAGGATGGACTATCAGCGGGCTGATTGGCAACCTAATTGTCCCTGCCGCAAGCGTGTTTTTTCCGCAAAAAGTATCGGGTGTCGAGCAACAGTTCGTGCGGGAGATATTCCGCTGCCGGTAAGGTAGGATAGGCGCACTAAGGTTGGTGTCTGGATCACCGGCACCAACAGGCTATAGAGCTTACATGTTGCGACTCTTTTTCCCTCCGGCAGGGCTGGCGTCTGCTGACAAAAGGCTACTGCTGTTACTGGGTGCGGCCTTTTTTATTGGCACTTACGACATGGCCGTGCTCAGCCTCGCCCTGCCAGACATGCAAGCCAGTTTTAACATTGCCGAACAAGACCTGGGAAAAGTCATCGCCGCTGCCAGACTGGGAGCGTTGCCCGCCGTCTTCCTGGCACTCCTGTCTGATCGCATTGGCCGACGACGCGTGTTGATGGTGACCTTGCTGGGGCTTTCGATCACCACCGGCGCCACGGGGTTTGCGCGCACCACTGAAGAGTTTGTCGCAATCCAGTTTTGTGCACGAGGTTTTGCCACCGCCGAAGAGATCATAGCAGTGATTTATGTGCTGGAGATGCTGCCTGCCAGGCATCGCGGCTGGGGGGTCGGCTTTTTGGCGGCCATGGGGGGGCTGGGCGCCGGGGCCGCGTCGCTGCTCTATGGGCTGGTAGATTTCCTGCCTGGTGGCTGGCGCGCGCTGTACGTCATTGCTGCGTTTCCGATTCTCTATCTCGCCTGGTTGCGCCGCCGGATACCCGAATCCGAGATGTTCAATCGCCACCTGGCGAGTCATGAACCCGCTAAACTGTGGCAGCCCTTCAGAGAGATCTGGCAGCATCAGAGACGGGAAATTACCGCGACAGCCCTGATCGCCGCAGCGTTCTGGTTTCAACTCGCGGCGACCCTCAATTTTATGTCGAAATACCTGCAGCAGATACGACATTTCGAGCCGCAGGAGGTTAGCCTCATGTATATAGTTGCCGGCTCGGTCGCTATTCTGGGCAATACGGTAGCGGGGCGAATATCGGATGTTATCGGACGTAGGCCCACATTGGTTGCAATGTTGATTCTCCATTGTGTGGCAACAATAATCTTCTACAACACAGGGGGATGGCTGCTGTCGGTGGCGTGGATTGCAGCACTGTTTGGCTACTTCGCGGTCGAGGTTATGGTCAACGCGATGAGTGGGGAGCTGTTTCCCACGGCGTGCCGTTCGACGGCATCTACACTGCGGTCTATCTGTGGGATGCTGGCAGCGGTAGCCGGTCTGGCAGCAGAGGGCATTCTGTACTCCATTCTTGGAAGTCATTCTGCCGCAATCTCAATAATCAGCCTGAGCTCATTGCTGGCAATTCCCGTGGTTATCTGCATGCTGCGGGAGACTTCCGGAACCGAGCTGGTCTAGTCTAGTATGGCTTGGTGTCCCGTCGCTTACAGAGATTACCGTATGTCGAACCGAGTCAAACAGCCTGCAACCGCCAAAGTCAGGAACCACTATTGCTTCAAGAGAATCATGACGGGCTCAGATTTGTCGCGCAGGCGTTTGCCGGTGATGTGTGCGACCAGTGAAAATCCGGGGCCGGTGGTCTGGTTAACGGCTTGCAGCCACGGCAATGAAGTCAGCGGTATTGTGGTCATTCAGGAGGTGTTCAAAAGTATTCGCAGGCGTCTCAGGTGTGGCTCCGTGCAAGCCTTTCCTCTGATGAATCCACTGGGATTCGAGGCGGGGAAGCGCCACATCACAATGAGCGGAGAAGATTTGAATCGCTCGTTTCCGGGCAATCCCAATGGTTCGCTGGGGGAGCGCATTGCGCACGAAATATTTTCAACGATTACGGCAACAAAACCCGATCTGGTGGTGGACTTCCACAACGACTGGATTGAATCAATACCTTATGTGTTGGTCGATCACGATCCCGGCAGGGCGCACAGTAAACCCTATAAAAAAACCTTACACGCGGCCAAGCAGGCCGGAATGTGTGTAATCGTCGATGAGGAGGAGCTGCACGAGAGCCTGTCCTTCAATTTGCTGTTGCGTGATATTCCGGCCTTTACGGTTGAGCTGGGCAAGCCAAATATTGTCAGTGAGTTGAATGTCGTCTATGGCGTGGAAGCCATCTGGAATATTCTGGCTGATCAGGGCATGATCGCGCCACAGGAGAAACCTTTCAGGTATCCGCTGCCAGCGGGCTACGCGCATAACAAACCACTGCGCTATTCAGACAAGCCCTACGGTACCAAGTCGGGCATCATCCGTTTTCTGGCGGCCCCTGGTGATGTTGTAAAAACAGGGCAGCCTCTGGCGAGGGTCGTGAATGCCTTCGGTCGGCGCCAGGAGACAATGACGGCGGTGGAGGAGGGTATAGTGCTCGGTCATTCCGACTCTTCTGTCGCCTTTCCAGGTGTGCCAATCATGGCATTTGGCATCGCTGAGGAACGCGCTGTCAGTTCCACCGACAAGATCAATGAGTGAGCATGACGTTGGCGAAGCGCTGCTCGCAGGCACACGGTATTCGGTTCAACAATCCAGAAATCGTTGGAGTTGCTGCTCGAAATGCCGGTTGCGCTGCTCCAGCGCTTCATTTCTGCGCAATAAATCAATGACCATTGCGACTGCAATCCAGTCGATCTCGAGATCTGAATGCAGTCGAACAGCCTTCCTCAGCCAGTGAACACTGGTCGTATCGAAAACCCAGTCAACGACATTCCGACCTGCCACCGGTTGCGCAATACCGTGATCAACGACTTCCACGACAATTTGTTCGCTCAGCTCGTCATACTGACACAATTCATGCAGTGAAATGCTTAAAACCCGTTCAGTCATTGTTAGTTTCCCCACTCAGCTCTTGGATCGAACGCTGCTTCATCAGACAACGACTGCCACAACGCTGTAACTTTGTTATTCGCTGATGGCGGCATCACGACTTTCAAAACGGCAAACAGGTCACCGCGCCCGCTTTTCGTTGCCAGGCCCTTGTCTTTGATCCGCAGCCGTTGTCCAGCCTGACTATTGGGTGCAATCGTCAGGTGAATTTTACCGCAGAGTGTGGGCACTATGACCTTCGTGCCCAGAGCTGCTTCCCACGGGGCCAGCGGTATGGTGACCACCAGATTATGCCCTTCTACATCAAACAAGGGATGTGGTACCAGCCGAACATGCAGGTACAAGTCACCGTTCGCGGCTTCCCCCTGCCCGGAACCACCTTGTCCCTTGAGGCGAATCCGCTCGCCATCCTGCACGCCTGCGGGGATTTTCACCTTGAGGCTCTTTTTCACCTCCTTGACCTGACCGTTTTCAATGATGGGAATCAGGTACTCGATCAGCTTTGATGTTTCCGACACCGATTCTTCCAAAAAAATTGGCATCTCGATTTCGGCATCCTGTCCTCTACGGCCAGAGCGCTGCCGCCGAGGTTCGCCGCCACCACGAAACATCGAGTTGAAAAAATCAGAGAAGTCGCCGTCAAAATTCCCGCCTCCGGTACTACTGAAACCAGCGCTGCCCTGCCAGCCCGGTGGCGGCTCAAAGCTGCTGCCCGATCGGCTACCATGCTGGCGCAACTCATCGTATTCCGCCCTGCGCCCCGCATCTTTCAACACTTCGTAGGCTTCGGCGACTTCTTTGAATTTGTCTTCGGCGCCCTCGTCCGAATTCATATCCGGGTGGTATTTACGCGCCAGCTTTCGGTAAGCTGTTTTGATGGCATTGGCATTGGCATCGGGCTGCACGCCGAGTACCTGATAGTAATCTTTAAAGTCCATAAAGGGTCTTGTCCATAGATGGCATATGTTACGAGGGCGAGAGCCACCAAACGAATACCCTGCCAACTGAGCAAGGGCTTCGCGTAGCGCTCTCGGCATCTCGTCTCTATTGTAGTCTTTCTGTGGTTATTTCCCAGAGTTGTGTAATTGAACGCTGCGATTAGCAGAGTATGCGCGCCTGAATCAGGCAAGCGTGAATCCGCGCCCGTTTGATCTTTGCTCGTCTGACACATTACTATGAGGTCGCGTACCTAA
>TARA_B110000503_G_scaffold140210_1_pt1 | contig 14197 bp, 11 predicted proteins | sample TARA_B110000503 | Tara Oceans TARA_B110000503 (sample SAMEA4397472) | marine metagenome | biome: Polar Biome; feature: [SRF] surface water layer (ENVO:00010504); material: water (ENVO:00002006), including particulate matter (ENVO:01000060) such as... | depth 5 m | reverse complement strand
AAATACCCGCCGTTGTTGCGCATAGCATGCTCAAACACGCGGCGCCGAATCCCAAATGCAATGTCTTCGGTCGTCTTTTCATTTCGCAACGTGTCGACCATGATCAGCTACATCCTATCAAAGTTATTTTATTATACATATGTCAAAAAGTATGTCATATGCAAACTAAATATACTGTGAAGGAACGCCTTTTGTCATGGTTATAAAACGGACCGCCGCACACTGGGGGACCTTCCGCGTCACAGGCGATGCGAAGGGTCCAAGGCTCATTCCCGATGAATACGACCCTCACCCACCACGCATCGGAGACGGATGGCTGGACGCCATGCAAAACATCGATACCCGCATCGCACGTCCCGCGGTCCGCAAAGGATGGTTGCAAGAGCGCGACCGTGATCGCCAGGGTGATTCAGAATTCATTGAAATACCGTGGGACGAGGCGCTGGATATCCTGTCGAGCGAGCTGATGCGCGTCAAAACCAATTACGGCAACAAGGCGATTTATGCAGGGTCATACGGGTGGGCCTCTGCGGGTCGGTTCCACCACGCACAATCACAACTGCGCCGATTTTTGAATACCATCGGCGGTTACACTGGATCGGCCAATACCTATTCGCACGCGGGTGCCGAAGTGCTGTTTCCCCATATTGTCGGTATGACGAACCGTGTTTTTCAGGACCAGATGACCAGTTGGTCGTCGATTGCAGAGCATTGCGAAACACTGGTTGCGTTTGGCGGAATTTCAAAACGCCCGTCCCAGATCGCTGCATCTGGTACGTCGCGTCACGAGACGCAAGATTGGTTGGACAAGGCCGTGGCAAATGGCTGCGCCATCGTCAATATCTCGCCCTTGGGCAGTGATATGGCCGACACGTCAAGCGCGCAATGGATAGCCCCGCGCCCCGGCACGGACATGGCGCTGATCCTAGCTTTGGCCTACCAATTGTTCGTCAACGGTCAGGCGAACCGCACCTTTTTGGATCGTTACACTAACGGCGCGGTTGAGTTCGAAAACTACGTTATGGGCCAATCGGACAGAACCCCAAAAACGCCAGATTGGGCGGCAGATATCTGTGATATACCAGCGCAAACGATCCGTGATTTGGCGCAGCGCATGGCGAGCACTAAGACGATGATCAACATGTCATGGTCGATGCAAAGAGCGGACCACGGCGAGGTAACGTTATGGGCGGGTATTGCGCTGGCCTGTATTCTGGGCCAAATTGGGCAGGCTGGTACTGGCTTTGGATTTGGCTATGGATCGACCGAACCGGTCGGTCGCCCGCACAAACTCATTGATTGGCCGTCCTTGCCGCAAGGGGTCAATCCAGTCAAGGATTTCATTCCTGTCGCGCGCCTTGCCGACATGCTGGAAAACCCCGGCGGCACTTACACCTATGACGGCATTACGCGCACTTACCCGGATGCAAAACTGGTCTGGTGGTCAGGGGGGAATCCTTTTCACCACCATCAAGATCTCGCAAGACTTGATCGGGTTTGGCGCACCCCGGAAACTGTTGTGGTGATGGACCACAGCTGGACAGCGACCGCACGGCGTGCTGACATTGTACTGCCCGCGACCAGCCCGCTGGAACGCGATGATTTAATGATCAACCGACGTGATACTGCGTTAATTTACATGTCTGCTGCTATGCCCGAGATGGGGCAAGCGCGCGATGATTACGCAATCTTAGCGGGGCTGGCGCAGCGTATGGGGACAGCGAATGCGTTCACAGAGGGGCGAGGCGTCACTGATTGGCAACGCGATATTTGGGAAAAATGCGAGGTACATGCGGCGGCTTTAGGTTTTGCTTTGCCCACCTTTGATGCTTTTTGCGCTGTAGGGCGTTTCGATTTGCCTAACACAGATGAAACACGTATTTTGATGTCTGATTTTATCATAGACCCGGTTGCTCACCCTTTGAACACGGCCAGTGGGCGCATCGAAATTCAAAGCTCAATCATTGGCAAAATGAATATTGAAGATTGCGCTGATGTCCCGCATTGGCATGTGCCAGCTGAATGGCTTGGCGAAGCTTGTTCGGATGAACTGCACTTGATTTCCGGTCAACCAAACACGCGGCTTCATGGGCAAAACGACAGCGGATCAGCGTCGAAAAGCACGAAGATTGCAGGGCGCGAACCATGCTGCTTGCACCCTGAAACCGCTCGTGCGCACGGGTTGATCGCCGGTAGTGTTGCACTGATCCAAAACACGCGTGGGGCCTGCTTAGCTGGGGTCACGCTGTCAGATAATATGCGTGCGGATTGCATATTACTTGCGACGGGTGCTTGGCTGGATTTACGCGATATCGACGGACAAGTGCTATGTGTTCACGGCAATCCGAATATCCTGACTCTGGACAAAGGATCGACAGGCCTCAGCCAAGGGAACGTCGCCCACACTGCGTTGGTGTCAATTTCAAAATGGCCAAAACCACTGCCTGAAATTCGTGCCCACAACTTACCACGTTTCGTTCCTGCCTAACGCAGTCGTTTTTGTCCGACTGCCAGGGCCAGCGCCCCAACTAATATCAACCCCGACAGCGCGTCCTTGAGGTTAAAGTTCAGCCCCATCAGATTTAGCCCGTTACCGATCATCCCCAGAAACAATACACCAATCAGTGTACCAATCACATTGGGCCGCCCCTTGGGGTGGATCGACGCGCCGATAAACACTGCAGCAATCGCGTCCAACAGATACGAATACCCCGCTAGTGGCGTGAACATCCGAATGTTGGCTGACCCGATCAAACCGCCAATCGCGCAGGTGGCTGACGCAATAAGAAACGCCACAAACATATAGCGGCGCACGCGGATGCCTGCGACATTGGCGGCAGTTTTCTGCAGGCCAATCGCGTGGATACGTTTCCCCCAGATGGAGCGTTCGAGGAAGATGAAATACATCACCAGAATCACTGCTGCTATGACGATTTCGGTTGGAATGCCGAACACATCACCCACTGCGAGGTCGCGGTATTCTTGTGGCATGCGGCGAAACGAAATCGGGCCACCGCCATTGGTGAAAATGCGCTGTACGGACGAACCTATAAAGAATGTGCCAAGCGTCGCCATGAACGGACTAACCTTCAGCCCAACAATCAGGATTGCGTTTAAAACGCCAACACAGACGCCGCCGATTACGCCGATCAAACAGGCCAACTCCCAAGGTGCATCGTATTCTTTGAGGGCGACAACAGCGAAAGCCGCACCAAGATCAAACGCAATACCGACCGACAGATCAATGCCACCCATCGCTACCACGAGGGTCATCCCAAGTGCGAGGATCAGCAGGATAGCCGATCCTTCAACGATATTGATTTGGTTGCCCAAGGTTAGAAATACGGGGTTTGAGTACGCGAAAAACCCAAAGAACGCGGCGATAATGATCAGAAAACCATAGCGGGCGAAAATGTTCTTCATTTATCAGTCCCCGCAGAAGCTGAGGCGACAACGAGTAGGATCAAACCGCCCTTAATGCAGCCTGTCCAGAAGACGTTAACGCCAATTGAGATGAAGCCGACCGACAGTGCCGACACCAAAACCGCACCAAGAATTGCCCCCCAAACAGTGACTACGCGGCGGGGTGAAAACGCAGCCCCAAGGAACGTGGCGAGGACCATTTCAAGCAGCAGGCTTTCTTCGGATCCAGGCGACGACCCTGATCCACGCGCCAACACGAACATCGACGCGAGCCAGCCGGCAAAGGCGGCCAGAAGGAACGATTGCACGACGAACCGTTTGGTATCAATGCCGCTGATTTCGGCTGCATCACGGCTGCCACCGGTTGCTTGCAAATTCATGCCCCAACGGGTGCGATGCACGAGATGCCAGAACAACAATGCAATGATTGCCGTCAGCACAACACCCGCTGCAACGCCCAGAATTCGGCCATCGCGCACGAAAATTACGACAGGATCTGCAATGCTGATACGCCTGCTTTCGGTAATCACTTTGGTGACACCGACGATCGCGACGGATGTTGCCAATGTTGCCAACAGCGGCGTCATGCGTACCCAAACGATCAGTCCAGCGTTAATTGCCCCGACGATGCCCGCTGCCCCAAATGCAAGAGTCAACCCCCACAAGATCGACGCGCCGTTGTTGGTGACTTGGTCGGCGATTATGGCCGCACAAATGATGGCGGTTGCGGGGATTGAGAGGTCAATCCCACCCGAGACGACATCATCGCCACCCGCGATGACCACGGTGGCCAATCCGATACTGACAACCACAGTAGGCACGGCTTGTTTTAAGATCAATTCGATGGTGCCAGGCGTTAGGAAATTGCTGGATGCAACGCTTAAATATATGAACAGAATAGCAAAAACTGTTAGTGGCAGGATAGCGAGTGCGCGTTGCAGTGGGGGTTTGGTGATCATCATGCAGACTGCCCTCCGGTTGTGAGGGCGACAAGATGATCGACGCCAAGGTTTTCTGTGTCGACATGTGCAATGATTTTGCCGCGCAACATCACGACAATGCGGTCACACAATCCAACCAGTTCACCCGGATCGGATGATGACACAAGGACTGCGGCTCCGTCTGCGGCCAATTTTTCAACCAGCGCATAGATTTCGACTTTAGCACCGACATCCACACCCACGGTTGGCTCATCCAGCATAAACAGCTTGGCGCCGCGCGTCAGCCAACGGCCAAGAACGACCTTTTGTTGGTTGCCGCCACTCAGATTGCGCGCGGTTGCAGATGGATCGCGAGGGCGGATATCGAGCTTTTCAGCAACAGCCTTGGCCTTGGCCAAGGCGCGACCGCGTTGTTCGATCAGGGCTGTCGAAATTTCACCTAAAGAGGCAAGGTTAACATTGTCGCTGACTGACATATCCAGCACCAGACCATCGTGCCGTCGGTCACGCGGGACCAATACCATACCAGCAGCCACTGCATCCGCAGGGGCGGACAGGTGCAAGGGTGCATCCTCAAATACCATCATGCCGCTTGTAGGTTTTTTCAAACCATAAAGCGTGTCGATAAGTTCTTCGCGACCTGATCCGATCAGGCCCGCGATACCGACTATTTCACCAGAGTGAATAGTTAGGTTGACGTCTTGGAATTGTGAGTGACTCAGGCCAGTCACGGACAGCATAGGCGCGCCCGCCTGATGGGTACCATCTGGAAACAACGCATCAATTTCGCGGCCAACCATCGCCGTGATCATTGCATCGGTGCTATCGGGCATGACCTTATCGAACACTTGCACGTTTTGACCATTGCGCAAGACGGTCACTCGGTCACAAATATCTGTGATCTCGGCGAGGTAATGCGACACATAGATCATTGCAATGCCACGCTCTTTTAACTTTGAAATGGCAGTGAACAGTTTATCGACCTCACCACTGGACAGGGGTGCTGTGGGCTCGTCAAATACAACAAGTTTTGCTGCGCCATCAATCAGCGCACGGGCGATTTGCACAAGCTTACGTTCAGCAATCCCAAGATCGCGGATCAGAATTTTTCCCGACATTTCGGTTCCGAGGGCATCGCGAAAAAACGCTTCAGCACGGTGTTGCATGTCGCGGCGTGACAGACCCAATAGACTGGATGTTTCTTGCCCCATGAACACGGACTCAGTGACGGTAAAGTGCTGTACAAGGTGCAATTCTTGGTGGATAAACCTCACGCCCGCGTTGTGGACAGCGCGGGGAGTCACATCGGGCAAGGTCGTTCCATCAACCATGACTGTGCCGCCGTCTGCGCGGTAAACACCCGCCAGAACTTTGATAATAGTTGACTTTCCAGCTCCGTTTTCACCAACCAAACCGTGAATTTCACCAGCGTGGATTTCAAGATCAACTTGGTCCAGTGCCAAAACACCAGGAAAGGACTTGCTGATCGCGTGCATCTGCAAAAGGGCGTCTGCCACAGCACTTTTCCTTATTTGGTCATCGGGGGGAAGCATAAGCGAACGAGGCAAACAAATACATGCCAGCCCCGTTCAGAGAGGAATTTAGTCGAGTGTGCCGTAGCCGAGCGCCTCATAGGCGGCCTTGGCTTCTTCCCGACCATTCACCGGATACACGTCAACAAACGTTTGCGGCAAAAGCGTCTCGCCAGCAAAGTGCTTTGCGGCGTTCATCGCAGCAGTAGAACCAATCAGGTTTGGCTGCTGTGCAACGTTTGCAACAAACGGTGACCCTTCTTCTGCCATAATTTCCAGCGTGTCCGGACCACCATCAAGGGCTGTGACCAGAACGTCTGTACGACCGGCTTCTTCCAGAGCTTGGACGACGCCGATGGCTGGCTGGTCCCAGCAACCAACGTGGATCGCGTCAAGCGTACCTTCGGGGTACTGTGTTAGCAGATCGAGAGTTTTCTGACGTGCATCTTCAGGTGCGTTAGCAAATTCTTCGGCCAGTTCAGGCTGGATGATGGTGATGCCTGGGTAATCTTCCAGAACGTACTTCCACAGACCGGCACGGATTCCACAAATGCGCAGAGCACCCTCAAATGCGTTGAACACGGCGACGTTGCCTTCACCACCAATGGCATCAGCCATGTAGCGGCCAATCGTTGTGCCCATGTAATAGTTATCGGATGTGGTGTTGTTCACGCCAAACGGGGACTGGTGGTCGACCGTAAAAACAGGAATTCCAGCAGCCTGAAGCGCCTCGAACTTGGGCTCAACAGCACCATCACCAAGGATGGAAATGACCGCGTCAACGCCTTGGTTTAACAAGACATCGTGGTTGTCTGCATGGACCTGATTGTCACGCCCGCCATCAACTGCGACGACTGTCCCGCCAAGTTCCTCGACAGTGCTGACAGCGCCGTTAAACGCCTCACGGTCCCAGAAGTGCTGCGTACCGACAACAGCGACGCCTATCGTTTTGCCCTCAAGTGACAAGTGTCCACCTGCCGCAGCCATGCTGGCAAACGAGACTGTCGATGCCAGAACGACAGCGGCTTTCATCATAGATTTCATCAGTTAATCCTCCCTATTTGTAATGCAAATTTCCTCAATTCACATTACAATTATTTTGCTATTCCATGGCGATTTTAGATACCGCCTGGTCATTTCACACTTAACATATGACAAAATGTGTGTCATGTGTCAAATCTAATCTAGGAGAATTATCGTGACCGAAGCCCTGTTCATTGGCGTCGATGTTGGCACCACTGCCGTTAAGGCCGCGGCTTATACAGCAGCGGGCTATCAGGTCGCACTTGCACGCCAGTCCGTGCAAGTGTGTCGTCCACACGACGGGTTTTCGGAACTTTCGATGGATCTGCTTTGGGACAACGTTCAGCTGTGCCTTAAAGACGTTGTTGCTGAGATAAACCCAAGTGATGTGCGCACCATTGGTGTGTGCGGTCAGGGCGATGGGTTGTGGGTGCTGGACGCACAAATGCTGCCTGTCCGTAACGCAATTTTATGGAATGATGCGCGGGCAAGCCAATTCGTGCAGTGTTGGGGAGATGACGGCACATCTAACGCCATCAGCCGTTATGCCCGCACTGACATCTGGCCTGGCACGGCGGGTGCTGCGTTGGCATGGGTACAAGAGCATGAACCTGATGCGTTTGCACGCGCCGCGCACATCATGTTTGCAAAAGATTGGATCGTTTATAAACTGACGGGGATGATCGGGACCGATTACAGCGACGCAACGATCCCGTTCCTTGATCTTGAAACTAGCACATATTCGCCACAAGTTTTTGCGGCCCTTGGGCTGCCGGATTGGTCGAGTAAATTGGCGCAACCGCGCCGAGCCACGGACCTTGCTGGAACATTGATCGCAGATGTTGGCCTGCCAGCGATTCCCGTTGCCGTTGGAACCCTTGATCTGGCCGCGATGATGACAGGGGTTGGCCTGAATGCACCCGGTGACATGTGTTTGATCCTCGGAACAACAGCTGTATTATCTTATATTATGTCACCGGAGCCGTTCACGCAGCCCCAAGTCGCGGCTACGGTTCACCACCCGATCACAGACGATTGGATCAGGGTTCTTGCCCCACAATCAGGCGCGTCTGCGTTTGATTGGTTTGCAGGATTGCACCCCAACAGCTTTGGCGGGGACGATGCCGGTGAAATTGCGGCCAAGATCAACGAGATCGCCCAAGATGTGCCGACTGGTGCGAATGGTGTGATTTTCCAACCTTTCTTGACAGGCGAACGCGCGCCATTCGTGGCCCCCGACGCCGCCGCCTCGTTTCTGGGGATGCGCGCAAGTACGACAAAGGCCGACCTTGCGCGTGCAGTAATGGAAGGCACGGCGCTAAGCCTGCGCCACTGCCTACACTCCGAAAATAGCCCTACACCGGAACGGGTGGTGCTGACGGGTGGTGGTGCGCGCAATGCGCTTTGGTGCCAGATTGTTGCAGACATCATGGGCATCACAATTTTGGCCAATACCAGCGAAGATCACGGGCTATGGGGCGCGGCCATGATTGGTGGCGCCACAACAGGTGCGCTTGATCCGATGACTGTCACCCGCGACGAGGCCTTTGCAACCTACTCCCCCGATGCGGACGCCCACGCCACCTACAACGGGTTGTTCGAAACTTATTTGAAAACAATTGATGCAAGTCGCGCCATCTGGACTGCGATGAGGACATGACATGAGCAATATGATGACAGCGGCGGTTTATCACGCCCTTGACGACATCCGCATTGAACAGCGCCCGGTACCGGAAATCGGGCCAGACGATGTTTTACTCAAGACCCTCGCCTGCGGACTATGCGGCGGCGAAACAATGGCGTGGTATAAAAAATCACAACTCAAGGTGCTGGGCCACGAACCCATCGGAGAAGTGGTTGAGGTCGGCGCGAATGTCACTGACTACAAGATCGGGGAACGTCTGTTCGTCAATCACCATGTCGGGCGCGTTCAGTCGCACTTGTCCCTACGCGGACGGTTCACCCGCGATCCATATTACTCTTCTATGAAACTTAACCCCGGCGGCGTGTGCGAATACTATGCCGTTACCGCACAGCATTTGCGCATGGACGTGCACCGGATTCCGGACACTATGACCACCGCCGAAGCGATTACCATTGAACCATGGTCTTGCGTCATGGGCGGGCTGAAACATTGTAACATCCAACCGGGGGATACGGTTGCTGTGGTTGGTGGGGGTTTTATGGGGCAAGGCTTTGTTCATATGGCACCATTGTTTGGCGCGGGCAAAGTTGTGGCGTTAGACTTTTCTGACTGGCGTTTGGAAAAAGCGCGCGAATTTGGGGCTACCCACACGATCAATCCTAAATTGGAAGATGCCGTTGCCACCATGCGTGACCTCAACAATGGCCGTCTCGCTGACACTGTTATCGTGATCGCACCTTTTGCATCTGCGTGGGCACAGGCCGAGGCATTGGTTGAGGCAGGCGGCACATTGCACCTCGGCGCACCGTTGGCACCGGGTGAAGAGTGGGTGCGTGATGGCAATAAGGCGTATTTTGACGAGATCACAATCACCTCGAAATACTCATCCGATCACACCGACACCTACAGCTATTTCCGTCTGCTAGAGGCAGGCCGCATTGATGCCAAACGTGCCATCACCAACCATTTCGACATCAAAGACAGTGCTGAGGCGTTCAAGATGCTGGTCGAGGCGGAAAAGTCGCTGAAGATCGTGATCTATCCCCACGGCAAACCTGAGGGTCTGTAAATGCTTGAGAAACTGAAGGCCGAAGTCTGCGAACAAAACCACGAATTGCCCAACAATGGGTTGGTCGTCGGATCAGGTGGCAATGTGTCAGGGCGCGACCCAGAAACGGGGCTGGTTGTAATCAAACCGTCTGGCGTGAAATTTTCAAAGCTGACGCCTGACACGATGGTCGTTGTTGATACGGACGGCACCGTGATTGATGGTCACATGAAGCCGTCGGTGGATACTGGCCTACACCTTTACATCTACAAACATCGCGCCGATGTGTTCGGCATCACCCACACACATTCACCCTATGCGTCCAGTTTTGCCGCGCGCGGTGAACGCATTCCCGCTGTGATGACGCCGATCACCCACATGCTGGGCCGCGATGTCCCCTGTTCGCGTTATGCCACACCGGGTGAAGTCGACACCGGGCAAGCCGTGGTCGAAGCAGCAGATGGCGGCTGGGCCGCGTTAGTCAAAGCGCACGGTGTGTTCACGATGGGCAGGTCCGCGACGCAAGCGACATCGTTTGCAATGTACATAGAAGAGGCCGCGATGACGACGCATTTGGCAATGCTACGTGGCCTTGTTGACGAGCTGCCGCAAGAAGAGATTGATCGTTGCTACGCATGGTTCACACAAAACTATGGGCAAACGGGGTCAAAGAAGGTTACCAGTTAACCCATGCAGCATAGCCCACAGAGCAATCGAACCAAAGGCAACAAAAATGCCGTTCTCGCCAACGTAGCATTGCTCTATTACGGGCAAGGTCTTACTCAAATTGAGATTGCAAAACGCATGCAGGTCTCGCGTGCAACGATAGTGAATATGCTGCGTGAAAGCCGCGAAAAGGGGATTGTCGAGATCCGTGTTGACGGCAAACACCTCTCCACCTCCAACCTTGCACGCGACTTACGTGAAAAATTTGGATTGGCCGATGTTTATGTGGCTCTTTCGGATGAACGCAAAAATCGCTCTGATCGCCAAGACCTTCTAGCTCACGTCGCACAAGTCGGCGCGGCTGCAGTTCTTGATATTGCAGAAGCAGGTGATCGGATTGGCGTAGCTTGGGGCGAAACCGTATTGGCCTTGTCGGATGTCATGCCAAAGGCAAAGATTGATGATTTGGAAATCTGCCAACTGATTGGCTCAATGACGTCGTCGCGCGTGCCTGCGTCTGAAAACTGTGCGATCCAGATGGCGAACAAGCTGAGCGCAACTGTCTTTACACTTCACGCGCCGGGCATTGTGGCAACACCCCAGCTCGCCAATACCTTCCGCAACGAACCCACAATCAAAGCTCAACTTGAACGTCTCGATGCCATAGACATGACAATTGCTTCGATTGGGAATATCTCGCCTGAAACACATTTGGCCGACGCTGGAATGGCGACGACATCAGAAATTAAAGCCGCTCGTGATGCAGGCGCTGTCGGTATAATTTGTTGCCGCTATATCGACGCACAAGGTGCTGCCTTACAAATGGAACCCGATGCACGCCTCATCGCGATAAGCCTTGCTTCATTGCGAAAACCGCGTAAACGCCTTCTGGTTGTGTGTGGAATAGATCGATCTGACGCAACTTTGGCGGCTCTTCGCGGCGGGCTTGTTTCACACCTTTGCGTAGATCACGATTTGGCAGAGGATTTGCTTAGTCGCTGAGCAATGCAATCGTCCCAAGATAAGATTTTCCACACCTTCATAATCGGCACATACCATAAACAACGACACATTTTGTTGGATAGGCTGAACGGAAAAACTGATGGTAGGGCACGAACAACATTCGTGATGCAGAGCAGACGTTGGAGCAGCCCCAGCGACCTGTTGAAACCGCACCGCAGACCGACGTTTGACCCTCCAAAATGCTGCAAGATGTACGAATGTCCGCAATGACGGGCCACACTGCAGCATTCTGAGGTGGACGTAAACAGCAGCAAAGGGCCGGAAGTGACAAGCGGCACGAAGGGCGGATAGCAGACCTTCGCTGCGAATGCGAAATATGGAGCGTTCACGCTAAAAGCAGACATGCGGCCGCACCGCTAGACGCCACTTACGAGTGGACATCAATTCTAATAACCGAAGAATACTTGTAATTCGCAACCCTTTGGTTTTCACTTACGAAATGCTTTGTCCGACATTTGTATTGAGGAAGAATTGCGCGCGAATGGGTTCGCATGCGGCACCTTGAGCGCGCGCGTTGCCGCCGATGCTGCCCGTTTCAATCCTGGGTGGAATCAGGCCGCGCGTGTCTTGGGTAGCGACGTAGCGGCGCACTCGGTTCACCAGGTCTTCGCGCAGGCTGGTGGGGAATGAGCCGTCGATGAGAATCGCCTCAAAGTCGATAACCGAGCAGATCGATAGGCTGGCCTTGGCCAGTTCCTGTGCTGTTTGCAAAAGCCACGGTTCGACATAACGGCTTAATTTCGTCCAGCTTTCGGGGTCGTCCCATAGTTGGCGCGTGTCGATATCTACCTCGCGCAGACGTGCCTCAAGCTGATGGATCGACGCCATATCAACAAGCTGCATGCTCTCGCCGATGGGGCTGATGCTGCGCAGTGAACCGAGTGCGCCCGCGTTGCCTTGCCGCCCGATATAGACGGAGTTGTTAAGCACAACGCCACCGCCGATAAAGGCCCCAACGTAGAAATAGGCGTAGTCTTGGAATTCTTTGCCGCGCCCATAGGTGTGTTCGGCCTGACAGGCGGCGGTGGCATCGTTCATCTGGACAACTGGCAGGTCGCTGAATTTAGCGATTTCGGCAGCCATATCCACATCTTTCCACGACACAAAGGAACTGGGTGGCGCATTCTTCGGCTCTTCCCAATTCCAAAGCTCAAACGGGGCCGCAACACCGATCCCGCAAATGCGGACTTTTTCATCGTCTGACAGGCCTGAACTTAGTTTGGCGAGACCGTCCGCGAGGAAGTCGAGAACCGTTTGAGTGACAGGGTAGTCATAGGTGATCTTGAGTTGCCCCCTCGTACCGCCGCGAAAATCCATGAGAATGAGATCAGCTGACCGGCGGCCAATTTTGACGCCAAAAGCAAAGGCGCCAGTTGCTGCCAGTCGCATAGGCACAGAGGGTTTACCCACCTTGCCGCGCACGGGGGTGCCGCGCTCAATCAGACCATCAGCTTCAAGTTGTCGTAAGATGCCTGAAACGGTTGGCGGGGATAATCCCGCAATCTTTGCAAGATCACTGCCCGGAAGCGAATCGTGGCGCTGGATAAGCGATAGCAGCAGGCGTTCGTTGTGATCTCTCACGCCTCTTTGGCTTAAACCAATACTTAACATTCTGACGCGGCCATCATCCATACAGGCACCATATCTGTGCGATCATGAATAAAACATAGCAGAAATTAATTAATAAAGAAAGTTAACTAATTAATTGACAGCTGAGCGCGAATCGTGCTTCCTCAGCGTCAAGCGATAGACAAAAGTCGGTCGTTGCATTGCCGAGGCGGAGGTCTTGGTAACTCAAATTTGTCTGGGAGGACGTTATGAAAAATTTACTCACTGTGTCAGCATTGGCTCTTGTCGCATCCGTCGGAGTAGCTTCTGCAGGTGAATTGACTTGCTTAATTACAAAGAACAACACTAACCCATTTTTTGTAAAAATGAAAGAGGGTGCTGAAGCTGCGGCAACTGCTGCGGGCATGGATTTCCGGGCTTTCGCAGGCGTTACTGATGGCGATGCTGCGCCACAGATCAACGCGATTGAAAACTGCGTTGCTTCCGGTGCCAAGGGCATCTTAATCACGCCATCCAACGACTCTGTTGGTCCAGCGCTGATTGACGCACGTGCGGCCGGCGTTCTGGTTATCGCTCTTGATACACCACTCGCTGATTCAGAAGCGCAGGACATGACGTTTGCGACTGACAACTTTGAAGCTGGCTTGCTGATTGGTCAGTGGGCCGCGGCAACATTGGGTGATGAGGCTGCTAACGCAAAAATCGGCATGCTGGACATCAACAAGGACAACATCAGCGTTGATGTCGCACGTGACACCGGGTTCCTTGTTGGCTTTGGTATCGAAGTTCCAAATCTTGCAGTCATGGGATCTGAGACAGACAGCCGCGTCATCGGCCACGAAACGTCACAGGCATCTGTCGAGGGCGGCGTGACTGCAATGGAAAACCTGCTCGCAAAAGATCCGGACATTAACGTCGTTTACACAATCAACGAGCCGGCTGCCGAGGGCGCTTATCAAGCCCTGCAGAATGCTGGCAAGACAGGTGTTCTTGTCGTCTCCGTTGATGGTGGTTGCCCAGGTATCGCAAGCGTTAAGGATGGCGTTATTGGTGCAACTTCGCAGCAGTACCCACTGTTGATGGCGTCCAAAGGAATCGAAGCGATCGCAGCCTATGCAGCAGACGGTACAAAACCAGCCGCAACTAATGGCCTGACTTTCTTTAACACAGGCGTGAACCTTGTGACCGATGCGCCTGTTGATGGAGTTGCATCCATTGACAGTGACAAGGGCACTGAGCTTTGCTGGGGCTAGCCACTTGTGCTACTAATTGAGACAAAGGGCGGCATACTAGTCGCCCTTTTCCATTTAATCGAAGCGCAAAAAAA
>TARA_B110000503_G_scaffold5333_1_pt1 | contig 14205 bp, 14 predicted proteins | sample TARA_B110000503 | Tara Oceans TARA_B110000503 (sample SAMEA4397472) | marine metagenome | biome: Polar Biome; feature: [SRF] surface water layer (ENVO:00010504); material: water (ENVO:00002006), including particulate matter (ENVO:01000060) such as... | depth 5 m | reverse complement strand
TTTCGTGTAACTCGATTCATCAACTTACCGCCCTGACTATCAAGGTCGATATTCACCTGAGACATACCATTTTCATCAAAGTTAGACTGGGCGTTAGAAACGCTTGTGCCACTAATAATGAGGTCTTTTTCCAAGGTTGCTTTGCGGTCAGGGTTAGATCTAAAGGTAAATTCTTCCGTTGAAACACGGGCTGAACCAGGCTTAGCTTCCAGACGAAACTCTAGATTAGCCGTTGCACCTAGCACACGTTTAGCAGCGGCCGTATCTTGAACGCCAGGTAGTTGCACAACGATACGGTTGCGGCCTTGGCGCTGCACCAAAGGCTCTGACACACCTAGCTCGTTAACACGATTACGCAATGTGGTTAAATTTTGATTGACTGCATAATCCTCAATTTCACGCACAGTGGATTCATTAAGGCTAACAAGAAGGTAATAAGCGCTGTCTGTATCTTCGGCACTCATCAGAAATTCACTATAGCTGGATTTAAGTAGAGATCGTGCTTCATCTCGAACTTCTGCATCCATAAATTTAATACGCAAACTACCATCAGCTTCGTGAGAAACAGCACGATAACGTAGTTTTTCAGCACGCAATGAAGTTTTAATTTCACTTACGTATACATCTAAGCGCTGCGCCACTGCCTGCACCATGTCCACTTCAAGTAAAAAGTGCACACCGCCACGTAGATCTAAGCCCAGCTTCATGGGGCCTGCACCAACGTTAGTTAGCCAGTCCGGTGTGGTGGGGGCGAGGTTTAATGCTGTAACGTACTTATCCCCTAAAGCATCACTCAAAATCGCTTTAGTATGCAATTGAGACTCGGAGTCAGACACGCGCACAAGCACGTTTTTGGCCGTTAATTCAACACCAATAGCGCTTAAGTTAGCCTGTTCTAGGGCATCAACTACTTGATCGAGCACCTGCTCATCAATTACCGTGGCGCTTCTTGCTCCAGATATTTGTATAGCCAGATCATCTGGGTATAAATTTGGCAGAGCGTAAAGCCCACCAAGGGCCAAGCTAACAATAATAAGTAAGCTTTTCCATAAGGGATAACGATTTAACACAGGCGTTCCTTGAAAAACAAGTCATAAAAAAAGCCTCATTGCAGGCCATAAAAGACCAAAACAACTAAGGCTTTAACACTGTAATATTAGATAGACTTAATAGTGCCTTTTGGCAACACAGAAGCCACAGCAGCTTTTTGGAAGTTGGCATCTACGCCTTCAGCTAAAGAGATGGTAATAAAATCATCGTTTACTTTAACAACTTTTCCAATCATGCCGCCATTGGTTACTACCTCATCACCCTTAGCTAAACCGCCCATTAGGTTCTTATGGTCTTTGGTACGCTTAGATTGTGGACGCCAAATCATAAAATAAAATACAGCGGCAAAAATCACCATCATAATCACAAGCGAACTGGTATCACCACCGGCTGCTACATGGCTGTCGGCCATGGCTGATTCAATAAAGAAACTCATATTATCTCCAACATTATTAACTAAAAAAATTATTTATTATTCAAAGCAGGCGTGACCAAACCACGTCTGCTGTAGAAATCATCGACAAAGTCGTCCAATGTACCCGCTTCCAGAGCAGTACGCAATCCTGCCATGAGCCGCTGATAAAAATGCAAATTGTGAATGGTATTAAGCTGCGCTCCTAACATTTCACGACACTTATCTAAATGGTATAAATAAGCGCGAGAAAAATTACTACACGTATAACAATCACACTCTTTATCAAGTGGGCCAGGGTCTGTCTTGTGCACTGCGTTACGAATTTTCACTACCCCATCGGAGATGAACAAATGTCCATTACGAGCATTACGAGTAGGCATTACGCAGTCAAACATATCGATACCACGACGCACGCCTTCAACCAAATCTTCTGGCTTGCCTACACCCATTAGATAGCGTGGCTTATCGGCAGGCAATTTAGGTGCTGTATGAGCAAGCACCCGTAACATGTCGTCTTTTGGCTCACCTACAGACAAACCACCAATAGCAAAGCCATCAAAATCCATCTCCGCCAAGCCTTCAAGAGACTCATCACGCAGATGCTCGTACATACCACCTTGTACTATACCAAACAAAGCTGAAGGGCTATCGCCATGGGCGTCCTTACTGCGTTTAGCCCAGCGCATAGAACGGCGCATAGAGGTAGCAGCCTCTTCTTCCGTAGCTGGGTAAGGAGTGCATTCGTCAAAAATCATCACTACGTCAGAGCCCAGTTCTTGCTGCACCTTCATAGATGATTCTGGGGTCATAAACACCGTATCACCGTTCACAGGAGACTGAAACTTAACACCTTCTTCGTTAATTTTAGCGCCAAGGCTAAATACTTGAAAACCACCAGAATCTGTAAGAATGGGCTTTTGCCACTGAGTAAAATTGTGCAAGTCACCATGCAGCTTCACCACCTCAGTTCCAGGCCGTAACATCAGGTGGAAGGTATTACCTAATATAATTTCCGCACCGGTGGCCTCAATATCTCGAGGTAACATACCCTTTACTGTGCCATAAGTGCCCACAGGCATAAAACATGGAGTTTCTACAGACCCACGTGGAAACGTTAATCGACCACGGCGTGCTTCGCCGCTTTGGGCCAACCGCTCAAACTTCATAAAACAACTACGACTCATATCCGCTCCAAAGCAGAATGTTTTGGTGTCACTAACATAGCGTCACCATAGCTAAAAAAACGATACCCTTGCTCAATAGCTTGAGCATACGCATTCATTACGTAATCCCGGCCAGCAAACGCGCTCACCAACATCAATAAGGTTGATTCTGATAAGTGAAAATTGGTTACCAAGGCATCAACACTTTTAAAACGATACCCTGGGTAGATAAATATATGTGTCTCGCCATTAAACGGTGCTATTTCGCCATTAGCACTGGCACTTTCTAGAGACCTAACACAAGTTGTACCTACAGCAACAACTCGGCCGCCTTTGGCACGGGTGCTTTGCACTGCTTCACAAACTTCTTCGCTCACTTCTACTAGCTCACCATGCATATGGTGGTCTTCTATACGCTCAACCTTCACCGGCTGAAACGTACCTGCGCCTACGTGCAATGTAACGTAAGCAAAATTCACACCCTTCGCAGCTATAGCGTCTAACAAAGGCTGATCGAAATGCAACCCTGCTGTAGGCGCAGCTACTGCGCCATGATGTTCGCCAAATACCGTTTGGTAACGATCACGGTCTGCCGTGTCGTCTGGGCGGTCTATATAGGGAGGTAATGGCATATGACCTAATCGCTGCAATACATCTAACGCAGATTCGCCCTCATCTAGAACAAGCTCAAATAAGGTATCGTGACGCACAAGCATAGTGGCCCACACTTCACCTTCTAGTAATAATCGAGTACCTGGCTTTGGCGATTTACTCGAACGTACGTGGGCTAAAAAATTACGCTCGCCCAAAAGCCGTTCAACCAACACTTCAATCTTGCCGCCAGATTCTTTTGCGCCAAACAAGCGCGCTGGGATCACCTTAGTATTATTCAACACTAACAAATCACCAGCTTGAAGAAACTCAAGCAAATCAGTAAAACCACCATGAGAAACCGCACCAGACTCTCCATGCAACTGCATCAATCGACTCGCCGTGCGCTCGGGTGTTGGGTAGCGAGCAATAAGCTCGTTAGGAAGATGAAAACTAAAGTCAGAAACTTGCATGAGACAAAAATGGGGCCAAAGTGTGAAAAATCAAGGGCCATAGGCCAAGGTCACCTATAATACCCAATCTTGAGCGATTGTTCAGCACTTCTAAGGCTTAGATTTAGGTTTATTCATCTTTTCCAAAGCAAAGCCATTGACGAGTTTTGTTAACTCTGTATAATTCGCCCCACAATGTGCCGGTGTGGTGAAATTGGTATACACGACGGATTCAAAATCCGTTGCTTCGCGGCGTGGCGGTTCGAGTCCGCCCACCGGTACCATCTCATATTGTACTAAAGATCAATGACTTAACGGTTGTTGGTCTTTTTTTATGCCTGTCATTATTTAATTCCGATCAGCCATGTCTCGAACATCACCATAGAGGACTATGTACCTCCAACATCTACTTGTCACAAACTAGACATACACCCTATGCAATAAAGCTTAGCACTCAGCATTTTACTACACTCCTGATCTAGCCCCATTGTCACCTCCGCCACTGATATATTATTTAATGTTCTTTTTGTATATTTTAATATACAATTTATGCATTAATACTATCAAGCCTTAGGCTCAGCATGTCCAACACTACAAAAGATCAAGGTTTTAAAATAGCCGGGCAGCGTTTTGGCCAGCGCTTAAGGCAACTGCGTCAAATCCATAAATTATCACTGGAAGCCCTCGCAAAGAGTGCAGGGGTAACAAAACTAACCCTAGGTAAAATTGAACGAGGCGAAGGCAATCCAACCCTTTCGGTATTATGGAAAATTGCCAATGGTTTAGGCGTACCATTTTCAAGCTTACTTAACCAAGAGATGCAACCTCAACTTACACGCTTTAGCCAGCAAGCCGATGTTACCAGCCCAGATGGCCAGTTTATTGCACATGCCATGACCGAGATGCCGGAACAATGTAGTTTTGACGTACAAATTGCTCGAATTCAACCCGGCAACCATTACCTTTCACAAGCCCATGCAGAAGGCGTGGTAGAAATTGTTAGCCTAATGCAGGGTCAGCTTGTGGTTGAGGTGCAAGATGAGCACTTCAACTTGGAAGCCATGGATTGCTTGCGTTTTTGCGCCGACCGTCCCCATAGTTACTTTAACAGTGGCAAGGTAGAAGCGATTTTCCACTGCATTATTGCTTATCGCCAAATTGCCAGCGACAAAGCCCACACTTATTTGGAACCATGATGAACCCATCAAACACCTTAGCTCTAAACCAATTAAGCCAGCGCTTGAGTGGCGATATTAGCAATTTGCATACACAAGGTTTGTATAAGCATGAAACTCCCATCAGTTCGCAACAACAAGCTGCAATTACCAGCGGTGGCCGGGAACTGATCAACCTCTGCGCCAACAACTATTTAGGCCTAGCCAATCACCCTAAACTAATTACCGCTGCTCAAGAGGCTTTACATGAACATGGCTTTGGCATGGCTTCTGTGCGGTTTATCTGTGGCACCCAAGAGCTACACAAACAGCTTGAAGATCGCGTGGCCTCTTTTTTAGGGTTTGAAGACAGCATTCTGTACTCATCCTGTTTTGACGCCAATACGGGGCTGTTTGAAACCCTGCTAGATGCTCAAGACGCTATTATTAGCGACAGCCTTAATCACGCCAGCATCATAGACGGCGTGCGTTTATGTAAGGCGCAAAGATTACGTTATGCCAACAACAATATGCTGGAACTAGAGCAATGCCTACAACAAAGCCAAACCAGTAGAACTCGCCTCATTGTTACCGACGGTGTATTTTCTATGGACGGCAGCATTGCTAATTTGAAAGCTATTTGTGATCTTGCTGAACGCTATGATGCGCTTGTGATGGTGGACGATTCCCATGCCGTTGGTTTCATGGGAAATCAAGGCCGCGGCAGCCACGAGCACTGCGATGTAATGGGCCGTGTACATATTATAACAGGCACCTTGGGCAAAGCCTTGGGCGGCGCTTCAGGTGGCTACGTAGCATCCAATAAAACCGTGGTGGAGTGGCTGCGTCAGCGTTCTCGTCCGTACTTATTTTCTAACGCGTTAGCGCCCCCTATTTGCGCCGCTACATTAGCCGCGCTGGATATAGTTGAGCAGGACTCAGAGCTAAGACAAAGACTGAGGGATAACACTCAACGTTTACGTGATGGCCTAGCCAAGGCCGGTTTTGAGTTAATGGGCAAAGACCATGCCATAGTGCCTATTTTGCTGGGTGACGCACAGGTAGCTAGCCAGTTTGCACAACAAATGCAGGCTCTAGGTATTTATGTGGTGAGTTTTTCGTTTCCAGTGGTACCTCAAGGGCAAGCCCGCATCCGCACCCAAATGTCGGCGGCATTAAATCACCAGCAGATTGATCAAGCACTTGAAGCCTTTATTACAGTTGGCAAACAGTTGGGGGTTATTGTATGAATATCCCCCTCAACATGCGCGCCCTCACTAAGCAAGAGCCCACTCAAGGTCTGTGGATGAATGAGGTTGATGTACCTCAGTTTGGGCACAACGAAGTACTGATTAAAATAACCCAAACGGCCATTTGCGGCACCGATGTTCACATTTACAACTGGGACCAATGGGCCCAAAAAACAATCCCTGTAGGTATGACTATTGGCCATGAGTTTGTTGGTGAAATAGTGGCCATGGGCAACAATGTAAGCAGCTTCGAAATTGGTTTAAGAGTGTCTGGCGAAGGGCACATTACCTGCGGCCATTGTCGTAATTGTAGAGCTGGCAGGCGTCACTTATGCATTCATACCGTGGGCGTTGGGGTTAATCGCAACGGTGCGTTTGCACAGTATTTATGTTTACCTGCAGAAAATGTGTTCCCTGTGGCAAAAGAAATAAATAATGCCCACGCAGCAATTTTTGATCCTTTAGGCAATGCTGCCCACACTGCGCTTAGCTTTGACCTGGTAGGCGAAGATGTATTAATTACTGGAGCCGGGCCTATTGGCGTGATGGCTGCGGCTATTGCCCGCCATGCCGGCAGTCGCAACATAGTAGTAACAGACGTTAACGCTTACCGGTTAGAGTTAGCAGAACGTATGGGGGCAACCCGTGCAGTAAACGTGAGTAACACGCAATTAACTGACGTTATGAAAGAGCTCAATATTATCGAAGGCTTTGACGTAGGTCTGGAAATGTCTGGCGCCATGCCTGCTTTTGAGCAAATGCTGACCACCATGAACCATGGCGGAAAAATTGCCATGTTAGGTTTACCTAGTGAGAAAATAGCTATCGACTGGAGCCAGGCAATTTTCAAAGGACTTACCATCAAAGGTATCTATGGCCGTGAAATGTACGACACTTGGTATAAAATGACGTCCATGCTGCAATCTGGCCTCAATGTAGAGCCTATATTAACCCACCGCTTTGCAGCTGAAGATTTCCAATTGGGGTTCGATGCCATGTTGTCTGGCAATAGTGGCAAAGTAATTCTTGATTGGTGATTCGGGTTTATTGGTTTTAGCTACGTAGGTTTTGATGAAGAGGATCAAAAGCCGATTTAAGGCTTATATTAGCAGCATATTCTTGGCCTTCAATAAGCACGGTATAACTACCATTTTCTAAACACTGCTTATTCGTACTGCCTGCTGGCAATTCTAAAACACATAGCCCAACGGCCCTTTGGCTATGCTGAGCATACGCGCCAGAAGTAACAAAGCCTACTATTTCACCACCTCGTAATACCGCCTCGTTATGATGTAGCATAGGTAGGCTATCAGCGAGCGTTAAATGACACAAATAAGGGCCTTTGGCTTCTGCACACCTTTGCTCATAAGCAAGTTGCCCTACAAAATGCTGCGCCTTGTTGGTTTTACATAAAAATTCAAGGCTCAATTGATGTGGTGCATCGGTATAGGACAGATCATGCCCCCAGTGCAGATAACCTTTTTCGATACGTAAGGCATTAAGGGCCTCGCCTCCCATAAGCCTTAATCCTAATTTTTGGCCATTATCCAAAAATAACTGCAGTACGTAATCGGCAAAGTCTGGTGTTACGTATATTTCCCAGCCCAGCTCCCCTGTAAAAGACACTCTTTGTGCCCAACAAGGTGCATGCCCTATATAAAGGTTTTGCCATGTGCCAAATGGGAACGCTGAATTAGACATATCTGTGTTCGTTAAGTTGGCTACCAACTCTCTACTTTTTGGCCCAACGATAGACAATACACCATAGGCAGAAGTAGCATCCTGTAAACGCACTTCCTCTTGTGGCAGCATGTGATTTTCCAACCACAATTGATCGCGCCTGGTGCGCGCCATGGAGCTCATTAGCAAGAACTTATCGTCTGCAAAACGCGCCACTGTGATATCGCTTTCAATACCACCGCGTTCATTGAGCATCAAGGTATAGGCTACCTTACCCACTTTCATGGCCATATTGTTGGTGCACATGCGTTGTAAGAATTGCTCCGCACCTACCCCTTCAACCCATAACTTACCCAACATAGAGTAATCTAACAGCGCTACGCCTTGGCGGGCGGCTTGTTGCTCGGCCTGTGCGAAGTCAAACCACTTTGGCCTATGGAAACTATAGTCTGTCTCGGGTATCACACCTTTGGGTGCAAACCACGCTGGGCGCTCCCAACCTTGCTGCTCGGCAAACCAAGCACCATGTTGCTTTAAGGTATGGTAAAAAGGTGTTTTACGTAAGTTCCTTACTGTATCACGCTGATAATTTGGCCAATGCATAGCGTAAGTGCGGGTTTCTGTTTCTGGTGCTCGAGCTTGTAAATAAGAGTCTTGAGCTTGGAATTTTTGAATACGGGCAGGATCCATATCGTTAAGGTCCATCGGCGCGTAACCTTGCATAATCCATTGTGCCAATGCCTTGCCCGCACCTGCTCCAGACTGTATGCCGGTGGAATTAACCCCAGCCAACACAAAGTAGTTCTTCACTTCTGGCGCTTCACCTAAGGTAAAGTTACCGTCGTAAGAGTAGCTTTCTGGGCCATTAAAAAAGGTTCTGATGCCTGCCGTTTCTAGCGCTGGCACACGATTCATAGCCATTTCTAAAACGTCCATAACGTCGTCGTCTACAAAAGGCAGAGAGTCAAAGCAGAATTCTTCGTCAATGCCCTCCATGCCCCAAGGTTTTACTTTGTTGTGGGCAAAACCAAACAACAGCTTACCTGCGTCTTGTTTAAAATAAGTACAATCGTCGTAAGCCCGTAACACTGGTAAATCTTTAGATAACCCTTCAATGACATCGGTTACTAAATAATAATGTTCACAGGCATGGGTGGCCACATGCACGCCACTTTGGCGCCCTAGTTCCCGTGCCCACATACCAGCGCAATTAACTACAAAATCAGCTTCTAGCAAACCTTGCTCTGTTATTACTCCCGTGGCCTTACCATTGGTAAGCACCACATCGAGCACCTTAGTGTGTTCAAACAATTGGGCGCCATACATTCGTGCACCCTTGGCTAAAGCCATGGTTAAATCAATGGGATTAATATAGCCATTACTAGGCACATGAATGCCACCTAATACGCCTTCTGGATTCATCAAGGGCCAACGCTGTAGTATTTCCTCAACGCTCAACTCTTGCGCTTCTATTTTGTTCAGCAAGGCAAAATCGGCTTGCCTGCGTAGTTCACGCATACGCTCTGGCCGACTAGCGACTGAAATAGAACCACATTGCTGAAACCCCGTGGCTTGTCCTGTCTCTCGCTCTAACTCTGCGTACAGATCAACGCCGTATTGAGAGAACGCCGTGGTGGCATGCCCTCCATGTAATCGGCCAACTAAACCAGCAGCATGCCAGGTGGTACCGCTAGTGAGCTGTTTTCGCTCTAGTAACACCACATCTTTCCAACCGGCTTTGGCCAAATGATACGCCACCGAACAGCCATGAATACCACCACCTATGATGACAACTTGAGTTTTTTTGGGTAACAGTTTGGAAGGTAAAGGCTTAGCCATTAGTGTGCGAGTCCGTGGCTGAATAAACAACCAAATTGAGTTGATTTTTCGTCTACTCCAGATAGACGGAGCAGGTGCCACGCAAGTGCCTGATTACTAGAAATAACTGGCTTACCAAGGTGTTTTTCCGCTTTAAGAATGATGTTAGCCACTCTTAAGCTGGTACAAGAGACAAATACACCCTCACACTCTTTATGTTCACCTAGAGCGATAATAGCCTTATAAATACTGGCCGAATCCACCCTGCCCACTTCAAAGTCATCTGCTATATCAAAATAACCGGTGTGAGCAATTTCAATACCACTGGCACACAAATTATCACTCAAGGCTTGTGTAACTTCAGGGGTATAAGGCGTGAGCAAGGCGATTTTTTGTATTTTTAAAGCTGCACACGCAGCCTTACATGCACTAAGAGGGTTGCTGACTTTGGCATGAGGGTGCTGCGCCAAAACTAATTGAGCTACTTGCTGTTCGCCAATGATAGTAGCGCCAGAGGTACAGGCATAACCAATAGCATCAAAAGCAAAGGCTTTAGGTAATAGGCTGGAGGTAAAGGGGAGATCGGCTCGCATTTGGGCCAAAGTTTCAGGAGTCACCTCCATGGCATTGGCAATACGAGCGTGATAACAAACAACGCCATCTATGTTTAATATCTGGCGAAACTCGTCTTCTATAGTTTGATCTGTCTGTAATACGATTAGGCCAATTTTTGCGGTTGGGCCTAAGCCTGAGTCAGTTGAGTAAGGTAGTTGTTGTATATTGCCCAATTTTGACACTCCTACCTTATTTAATTGAGGCCCGCCTAATCCTTTTTAATTAGAGCGTTGCGAATGAGCAGAACAAATATACCTAACATACCGCCCAGAACCACAGCTAAAGCAAGCACTAACGCTGATTTGGTTTTGCTTTTGTATTCTACCGAGGCTAAATCATAAACTGCTGCTGAAAATTGCTCGGTGCCTATGGGTGTATTGGTTAGTAACTCATCGACTCTTGTTACTGTTTTATCTTGTAATAATTGTAATTTTGAATTTTCAATATAAGTTAATTCAGAAACAAATGGATTAACTGATTGGCGAGTGAGAATCATTTTAATTTCTTTTTCTATCGCCAGATAGCCTCTTAAATATATAGGCTCATCTTTACCTGAAGAAGTGACTACAGTAGAAGCATTTGTATAAGTCTGCGCCGAAAAGGATCCATTACTTAAATCAAGTTCTCTAGCTATTTGTGCCTGCTCATCTAATAGTGCCAATTTTACCGTGGTATCAATTTCATATTTAGCAAGTGCTCGTTGTTTTCTTAGATCCAGATCTTCAATAGCGTACTTGTTCTTTCTAGCTTTTTCATCACGGCGACGCTGAAAGGTAGCAGCAATTTGCTTATTAACAGATTGATTCGACAACGCCAAAGAGTCTGTAATTATTTGACTCGCCATGTCTGGATTTTCAGTGGTTATATTCAACACCCAGTTTGGCTGAAAGTTCTTGACTGACTCTGGGGTAGGGGGCACCAAAGAAAAGTCATATGCTGTGCTACGTAAACGGAAGGTAAACTCTCGATCTGTTTCATCTTCTTGTTGTTCGATATAGCCGTAGGTTTTAATAAAATACTCAATGCCGTTATAAGACTTAACCTCATCAATAAACAACTTCAATAACACTTGTTCATCTACTGCCACAAACCCAGAAGCATTAAGCTCAGTGTAAACATCTGCTTTAGCATTCGGCAAAGCTGCTATTTCTAGGCTACCTGTATAGGTTTTAGGTACTAGTACTAAGTAGGCCAAGGCTAACATTACGCTAACAAAGGTCACTCCAATCACTAACCACTTGCCATTCCAAAGGGATCGAACTAAATCTGCCAGGTCAATTTCGTCGTTAAATGATTGATTATGATCTGGCTGTTGCTGAGATGGGGGTTGCATAGATTGTTTCCTGTTCCTTATCGGAACACGTCAATTTTTTAGGCTGATAGCAGCCTGACAGGATTGGCCTGGCGAGAATCGCCAAGCCAATGGCTACTAACCCACGATAGACACATCTTCGGCTTGAATTCCTTTATCGCTTTCGGTCACACTAAAGCGGACACGTTGGCCTTCTAGCAGCGAACGGTGGCCTTTGCCACGGATAGAACGGAAATGAACAAATACGTCATCGCCTTGATCCCGCGTTACAAAACCAAATCCTTTTGTTACGTTAAACCATTTTACGGTACCAGATTCGCGATTTGGATCATCGTCCATTTCGTCCCATTGGGCGTCATCTTCTACGCCCGAAGAAATGAACTTAACGCCAGTAGCTAGGGTAGCTACCCAGAACATAGCAAAGACCACAGCCGCCACTAACTCATACTGAGTATCAACGATACGGGAGCCAAGAACGACTTCGTCTAAAATAAATGGTAATGCCAAAGCGGCGATTAAACTAATAATGAAGCTATAAATAAATAATGTACGTCTCATAATGACTAGATATCTCTAATTTTATTGTTTTCAGTAAAAAGGTATTGTACCGACATTGCACCAACATTTACCGATGCGGTTAGCCATTCAGATATCCTAGCCAGCATAAAATCGGTACAATCATGCAAGATTATAGAAAAACCAGCAACCAATCAAACACTTGGTTTATAAAACCCTACTTTTTTTCAACTTCTCGAGAATATCATGAATAATGCGGCCGATATCGTCGAATTACAGCAACAACTCGCCTTTCAAGAGCAAACAATTGACACTCTCAACGAAGTTGTGAGTAAACAGCAAAAAGACCTCACTAGACTAGACCGTGCTCTTGGGTTGTTGGCACAACAGATGACCAATTTACAACAAGCTGCGGATGCAGGCCAAGGTGGCACTGAAGTAAATCAACCACCTCCACACTATTAATTAGATGCATTGTTTATAGCTTGGCGCTGGACCAAACTTAAGCCTAATAACTATTTATTATCAAAGCTTCTATTCACATATATATCGAAGCGGTTGGATTTACCTTCCAGCCGATATGTAGGTTTATGCTGGGCAAGATCTGGCGCAATACGTGGCCGTTTTACCACAACTCTATGGCTGGCTAAGGCTAGCGCAGGAACCAATAGAGCATCGGCATCTTCATCACTACCTACTAATTGCCGAAACAGCGCCATTTCTTTTTTTACTTGAGCCGATTTACCTGAATGAGGGAACATGGGGTCCAAATAAATTACTTGGGGGGGCTCATTCTGCCAACCCGACATCACAGAAAAGGCATCGCCTTTGTTTAGCTGCATGGCTGCTACAATATCACCAACATCAATATCCAACTCACCTCTAGCCAAACCATCAGCCAATAAAGCCCTCACAATCGGTTGACGCTCAGCCATAGACACCCTGCAGCCAAGGCTTGCTAATACAAAGGCATCACCACCTAAACCCGCAGTTAAATCAAGAATGCGTGGGCGTACGCTTCCTTGCACGCCCACAGCCTTAGCAATCTGTTGGCCTTTACCACCACCAAACACCCTTCGGTGACGTGTTTTACCTGCTGTAAAGTCAACCCGTACAGCACCACTGCGCCCATCTACTGGTTCCAAACCTAAGCCTTCGGTGGTGAAACGCAACAAAAAATCATACCCTTTGTGGATTTTCTTGAGTACCGGCACACCTAATTCTAAGGATAAAGCTACCTCTAAAGGCTGGAATCCTGCGGCGGCAATTGCTAACTTAACGTTGGTAGTATTAGCCAGCATAGGCCTACTCCCAAAATAATACGATAAACCACAAAGGGCCACATACCCATGCAGCTGATGATTTTCATAAACAATACAATGCACAACCAAGCGCTTAAAAAGGACACTACAAATGCAATCAGCATAGGCGTCCATTCAATGGCAACGGTACTGGTGACCAACTCAAGTGACATTAAGCTAGCTGCGGCTAAGATGATGGGAATAGACATTAGAAATGAAAAGCGTGCTGCGGCTTCACGGGTGTAGCCGAGCATGAGGGCAGCAGTCATGGTAATGCCAGAGCGGGAAGTACCAGGCAATAAGGCTAAGGCCTGAGCTAAGCCTATACCTAAAGTGTGGCGCCAGCTCATGGCAGCCATGTGATGCTGCCTGCGGCTACGCCAATCAGCCCAACCAAGAAGCAAACCGAATACAAGAGTCGTCACAGCCACTACCCATAGCGCCCGCGCATTCACTTCTATCCAACCCTTAAATACAAAACCAAAAAACACTGCGGGCAAGGTTGCCACAACAAGCATTAACGCTAAGGTTGCCTGCGGGTTCAAACGTTTTTCTTGCAGCGATTTCCAGAGACCAGCCACCATAGCGATTAAATCGTTACGTAGGTACATTACTACTGCTAGTAAACTGCCTAAATGCACTGCCACATCGAAGGTTAAACCTTGATCAGGCCAGCCTAATAATAAACTTGGAAATAGTAAGTGGGCTGAACTTGATATAGGTAAAAATTCAGTAACGCCCTGAATTAAAGCTATGATACTGGCTTGGATCCAATCCATGGGTAATCCTCAGTAAGGTCAACAGATTATTGCCAACAAACTATTGATAGCGTGGCAATTTTTTCCATGTTACTTCATCACGCAAGTACACTGGTAACGCATCTTCTGG